>Ga0247764_1000043_pt1 | contig 56308 bp, 38 predicted proteins | sample UWRJL051202B4_FD_179932 | JGI IMG/M metagenome (GOLD analysis project Ga0247764, IMG submission 179932) | Plant litter microbial communities from Arlington Agricultural Research Station in Wisconsin, United States - UWRJ-L051-202B-4 | ecosystem: Environmental > Terrestrial > Plant litter >... | reverse complement strand
GATCTTGTTGTATAATGTCTTACGGTCTATTTGCAGTACTTTGGCAGCCTTGCTCTTATTGAAATTTACTTTCTTAAGAGCTTCGAGTATAACCTCGTATTCTGCATCGAGGCCCACACTCTTCAGTGAAGGCTCGCGGAAAGGCATTTTACGTGGTTGCAATTGTGGCTGCTGCGGATAAGGGTCAGCAGACGGCTCGGCTACGTGTACCTGTGAAGATGGTTCCTGCTGCGTAGGCTCGAACTGAAGCTTGCTGAAGTTCGTGACCTCGAACGGTATAGACTTCACATCGATATATTCATCGTCGCAAAGCAGCGTGGCTCGTTTCACCACGTTCTTCAATTCACGAAGGTTGCCATACCATACATAATTCTTGAAGATCCGCTCTACCTCCGGGTGGAAACTTTTAATACGTTTTCCAAGCTCTGCATTAGCAAGGGCAAGGAAGTGGTTGGCGAATATCATCAGGTCGCCGGTCCGCTCGCGCAGCGGCGCCACGTTGATCGTAAATTCGTTGAAGCGGTGATAAAGATCTTCACGAAGCTTACCTCGTCCGGAAGCATCCCAAAGTTTCTCGTTACTCGCTACTATAATACGAACATCGAGGTCGATATCTTTCGTACCCCCTACTCGGCGCATCTTACGCTCCTGAACCACGCGCAATAACGATATCTGCACATCGTAAGAAAGGTTCGCAATCTCATCGAGGAAGATCGTACCCTCGTTGGCGATCTCGAAGCTGCCGATCTTCTGATTGAGAGCGCCTGTAAACGCGCCTTTCTCGTGACCGAACAACTCGCTGCCGGCAAGCTCTTTCGAGAGTACACCACAATCTATCGCCACAAACGGCTTATGACTGCGTTTGCTGCGCTTGTGGATCTCCTGGGCTATAGCTTCCTTACCACTACCGCTCTCACCATAAATGATTACGCTGTAGTTGGTAGGCGCTACCAGGTCGATCTGCTTTAATATATTTTTGAAATACGGGCTGTCGCCAAAAATATACGTCTGTCCCTGCTTGTACACAGGCCTTTTTAAAGCCGCGGTATCGGGTACGGATTTTCCGTTGTCCTGTCCGTTAGCAACAGGTTCCGTGCGGGCTTCGCCATGCACGTTTACAGCCGAACGCTCCAGGGCGCGGCGTATCGTCATGATGATCTCGTCGGGTATGAGCGGCTTCGTTACATAGTCTATCGCTCCAAGACGCATCACCTCTACGGCGGTCTTGATATTACTGTATCCGGTAATGATAATTACCGGAATAGAAGGATTCACTTCTTTGATGGCCTTCAGCACCGAAGTGCCGTCCATGTCATCCAGCTTGAAATCGCACAGGATAAGATCCGGCGTGTCTTCTGCCAGAAGCTCTAATGCTTTTTTTCCTTTGTTCGCTTCGATCACCTCATATCCGTGCTTCGTTAAAAACCGGCTCAGCACGAGAATAAGGTCCTTTTCATCGTCAATGATCAGAATTTTTGCCATAAAACAGTTTGACGTTCGTTTAAGTTAAGGGAGATAATCAAGCCGCTGCGCTGCGATGATGAATAGCATTCCAGCGTACTTGCGCTGCCGGAATTCCGAGCTCATCACGGTACTTTGCAACCGTGCGTCTGGCAATCTTGAATCCCCTGCCCGCCAGCAATTCTGCAATCTGCTGATCGGAGTATGGTGAATTCTTATCCTCCTGTTGAATAAGCTGCTGTATATTCTCTTGTACCGTGCGAACACTTACCGCAACTCCCTCCTGGTTTGCGATACCTTCGTTGAACAGGTTCTTGATCAGAACATTTCCCGAAGGGGTTTGCACATATTTATTACAAGTTATACGCGATACGGTCGAAATATCGACACCAACCATATCAGCTATATTTTTAAGAATCATCGGTCGGATTTGCAGATCGTCTCCAGTGATAAAATATTCGTATTGTAATTTAACGATTGCTTTCATCACTTTCAACATGGTAGACTCACGTTGTTTGATTGCATTGACAAACCACTCGGCTGCGCTCAGCTTGTTTGATAAATATTTTGTCGTTGCCTGGTCGCCGGTATTCTCGCTGTTTTTAACCTTCGCCTTCCACGACGAACTGATCTTCAGCGATGATGCCTTCTCCTTGTACAACGCCACGTTAAGTTCGTCATCTTCCTGCGTAACTACAAAATCCGGAATGATTGTGTCGTATTGTACAGGTGTACCATCGCCCTTCGGCACCGGCTTCAGCTTCAGCGAGGCCAGCAACTCCAGGGTTATCTGAATATCTTCTTCGTCGACAGACAGTACTTCCATCAGCTTATGGAAGTTACGCGCCTTCAACTCTGCATAAAAGTCTTCCAGGAGACGTATCGCCAGCTTCACATCCGGACGCTTGGTGTTCATACGTTTGAGCTGCAGCAAAAGACACTCCTGTATCGACGAGCATGCAAGACCCGCCGGCTCGAGCGTTTGCAGAATACCGATCATCTTTTCGACACTCGTCACGTCTACAAGCTTAAGACGCTTCAGTGAATAATCATCTGATACGGTCTCCGCGGTGCCGTCCAGGAATCCTTCGTCGGTAAGGCCATGAATAATGAACTCACCCAGCTCGATCTCTTCAGCCGTTAGCGGCAGAAGACAAAGCTGGTTCAGGGCCTCCGTACGGAAGTCAATCAACTCTACTAATGGCCGCTCGGGAAATTTATCCTGTTGTGAAACCTGCGCATTATAATTCGACGTGTCATCGTAGGCGTATTCATCCCAGTCCTGATACTCCTGGATCTCCTCTTTATCGTTCTTCTCACTCGCCGGGTCATTATCCAGATTCTCCTCGATCAACGGGTTTTCCTCGAGCTCGTTCTGAATTCTTTGCTCCAGTTCGATTGTATTCAAATGAAATAAATGCAACATTTGAAGCTGTTGCGGATGTATCTTCAGTTGCTGCTTCTGGGTTATATTTTGATATAGCATAATCAGGTTGGTCTTGGGTTATACAAAGTCTAATACAACCTTAGCACCAAAAATTTCAAGGGCAATCAAAATTTTGATTATCAGACTATTAGAAAAATTCAAGCCCGAACATCAGCTGTAGAAAAATACCCGATTGTAGATTAAATTCCCCATATTGGGGAATCTGCGCAGCCCTAAAAGCGGGATTTTCCCCGGTTTCCGCCCATTAACAAACCACACGCCCCCAGCAGAACGCACACAAACCCTACTCGGATGAAAATACTGGTATCGTATCTTGTGTTTACAGGCTCTCTGATAATACTGGTCAGCCTTTCGGTGCTCTACAACCAGCGCTTTACCGAATACACCCGATACAACACTGCTGTTGAGCATACACATACTGCCCTCATTAAGCTAAACGACCTGGCCTCCCGGCTCAAAGACGCCGAAACCAGCGTACGCGGATTCCTGCTTTCCAATGACAGCATCTATCTCGAAAACTATCCCGCTACCATCGACAGCATTCATACTGCCCTTGCCGGACTGCAAACCGTAGGTCTCGACAAACAGAACAAGAAAGACCTCGATGCGCTGGGTGTGGCCGTGGCTGAACGCATCGTACAGCTGAACAACACGGTCCGCATATTCCTGAGCGGGCCACGCAGCCGCACCAGCCTTCGCCAGATCTATTCCGGCGGCCGGGAAAAAATGGAGCAGTGCACAAGCCTTATCGATACATTAAAGGCACGAGAAAACAACCAGCTGAGTATACGCCGCGCTAATAAAGAGATCTACGAGCTAGCCACGCCCAGCTTCTTCATCGCCATCTTCGGCTTTACCATCGTAACGTTTTGTATATCCTTTTACATCATAATCCGTGAGTTCAGGCGCCGGCTGAAATACCAGCGTGATCTGGAGCGAAAACTCATCGAGCTCGATCAGTCCAACCGCGAGCTGGAGCAGATCGCCTTTGTAACATCGCACGATCTGCAGGAGCCGCTTCGTAAGATCAATACGTTTTGCGACCGGCTTGCAATGAAACACTCCCCGCAGCTCGATAACGAAGGGCAGACAATAGTACATCGTATCTCGGCGGCCTCATCCCGTATGCGCGACCTGGTTCAGGACTTATCCCGTTACACATCGCTCAGCGTCGTGCGAAACAACGCGCCGAAGACTATCGATATCAGATCCGTGATCGAAACGATACAACGAAACCATCAAATCCGGCTTAAGCAATGTGATGCGACAGTGAATTACAACAATGCCCCTGTCATAAACGGATATCCCGATCAGATCCATTTGCTGTTCGATTGCCTGGTGGATAACAGTATCAAGTTCAGCCGCAAAGGTGAACCCCTTAACATAGAAGTGTCGAAGGGAACCATCTGTCAGGAAGAGCTGAAAACGTTACAGATCAGCACGGCGCATCATGCATTTACAAAAATACGTTTCAGTGATAATGGAATAGGATTCGATTCAGAGTTCTCGGATAAAATGTTCGATATCTTCCAACGGCTTCACTCACAGCTTAACGAATACGAGGGAAAAGGGGTCGGCCTTGCGCTGGTAAAACGGATAATCTCCAATCACAACGGGTTTATTCTAGCTAAAGGAGTCCCAGGACAAGGTGCCGAATTTTCAATATACTTTCCGAAAGACGAGTAAGTCCTTGCAGCGTTACACCTTCATGGCATGTACCAGGCGAACTCTGCGGGTCTTGATGCGCTTTGCTTTGATAACTTCCATAAGCTTCTCTTTCTCCTGCGCCTCCTCATCAGATTCCTCTATCTTTACGAAAATCAATTTACCAAGAACATAAGCGGATATCATAAACAGTGGATATCCAACGATAAAAGCAATTATAAACATGACGTAGCCCATAAGTGTATATTTAATGTTGACTTTAAATTAAAATTGCATGCCACATTAAAAACACAGGCCGTTATTCTGTTAAATACGTCGACAGGGCGTTACTATTGCGGTACTACTTCTACAAACTGTATAAAACCTCCGCATTGTCTACAACTGCTCACTCCCCTTCCTCAGATACCTCCTCACCGCCTCCGCCGAATCTCCAACCGAACTCACCGCATTCTTCAACCGCATCTCATTACAGCTCAACTGGCTACACCACCACTGCATCTCATCTTCATTATTAACATTGATCCGCGAAACATCACGCGGCCTCTCTTTCTTAATCGTTTCCATAAAATCCTCCCTTCCACACGTTTAAAATTCCTGATTTCATTTAAAGTATAAAGGCTCTCCCCCGACATGTCGGCGAAGAGCCTTATCTTTTTTCGTATCGCCCACCCAACTGGCGGGCACTATTAAATGGTAGTTTCTCAAGACAGACACATTCCGAAAAAGAATGAGCACAAAAGCTAAAAACCGATGCCATCTGTAATTTCGTCATTGAACTTTATTATAAGAAAGCTCCTTCGCTTCGCGTTTGATAATAAAAACCGCCGTCTTGTCAGGCTCTATGCCCGAACCGTAACTCAATGCATAAACTTTTGTAAACTCCGCCCCGAAATACAAAATGATAGAGGTATAATATACCCATAGCAATATAAGAACGATAGAAGCGGCCGCGCCGTATGTAACACCGACATTAGAAAAACTGAGGTAAAACCCGATCAGGAATTTTCCCACCAGGAATAAAACAGCCGTAAAGGTCGATCCTAAAAGGGAATCCTTCCACTTGATTTTAGCATCCGGCAATACTTTGAAAACAATCGCGAATAAAGCTGTGATAACAACCATCAGGATAAGATAGTTGATTCCCTGAAAGACATACACCATCGTATCATTAAAATACCGGCGAAGCTGCTCGTGAAGCACATCCACCAGCGCGTTGACTATAAGTGACACCAACAGCAAAAAGCCAATGCTCACAATAAGCGAAAACGAGATCAACCGATTAGTAAGCAAACGCAGCAGTCCTTTCTTCGGCTTTGACCGGATCGACCATATATAATTGATGGAATCCTGTATCTCCGTAAACACACCCGTTGCGCCAATCAGCAACATGACAACGCCAACCAATGCTCCTGAGGCGCTGAGCTGTGACTTCTCGATGTTTTGGATGATCTCCTGGATCTGAATCGCCGCGCTGCTACCTACCAGTCCTTTGATCTGCCAGTAGATCCGCCCCTCGACTGCCTCACGTCCGAAGAAGATTCCCGCCAGAGAAATAATAATGATCAGGATCGGCCCCATCGAAAAGATGGTGTAATACGACAGCGACGCGCTTAACTTCATCCCATTGTCGGCCAGAAACTCCGTAGCTGCCCGTTTCAAGATCCGCCAGAACGTAAGCATAATCTGTGTTTTTATGTGATAGGCCAAAACAAAAAAATCCGCTGCCCTTTAACGGCTAACGGACTTTTATAAAAACCAAAAAAGTCAGTAAGTCAACCTCCCCGTCTCACCGCGCCCGAGATAAGCGAAATGACAAATAGAACAAGGAAGATAAAGAATAGTATCTTAGCGATACCCGCTGCACCCGCAGCAATACCACCAAAGCCCAAAATGGCTGCGATGATGGCGATTACAAGAAATATAACTGTCCAGCGTAACATAGTCGTTTAGTTTAAATTGAACATACCCTGGCCGTTATAAGATCATGCCAGCAAGCCCAGCCCAGACCTGCTTTAACGCTAAATAATAATCCCCATTTACACATTTTTAAAAGTCTTTGTTGAGGTTTTTCCCCAAACTCATCGTTATACCACTGTTTTCCGTTAATAAAATCCCTGGTATCGCATTTTAACTACCTATGGCACGAACGATGCAAAACGGAGTGAAGGTGAATACGAAATGCAGGTAGCAATCGTTCTAATAATAGACGTTCTAATATAAGCTGACTCAAATAGTGTTAATCTATAAAGATCTTAGTAGTAGGGTTCCGGTTGAGGTCGTTACTCAGTAACGGCCTTTTCCTTTTCTTCACTAGGATTTATGGGATCGTTAGGATGTCCAGGATAAGTGCATTGATTTACGAGAAACAAAAATATAAATCCGATACCTATCGGAATAACAAGCTTAGTAGTAGGGTTCCGGTTGAGGTCGTTGCTTTTAGTGACGACCTTTTCCTTTTTATACCGGCTTGTCCCCCTTACCCAAGTAGATGACCTCGTACTCACCCCCAAGTCACATCACCCCCTTCAACACCCGCATCAAGACCTTCTCATCCCCTGTCAAGCCCGAAACCCCATCAGGTTCCTCAATACTATCCAACTCACGCAGGTATTTATCAAGCGCATTCTCCTCATACAAATGAATTAACCCCGGGTGAACATAATACTTACGGCACACTGCCCGCGTATTCCCCAGCTTTTTGCTAACCTCATCCAGCGCAAGCAACACATTCTTCTTCCGTGCCGTAGCGGTAAGCGCCTCTCCTAACGACTTCAGCGAGCGCAGCAGATTCATGGAACCTGCCCACGTACGAAAGTCCTTGGCTGTAAAATCAGCGCCCGTAGCTTCTTTTATATAGTCATTGACCATGCCTGAGTCGATACCATGCCGTGAACCGTCGGCGTCGTAATATTGAAAGAGCTCCTGTCCGGGAATATCACGGCATTGTTTGATAACATGAGCCAGCCGCTTGTTTTGTAGCGTGATGGCGTGGGCGATCTTCTTCTTACCGATAAATGAGAATTTGATCGAGCCACCTGTGATTTCAACGTGTTTATCTTTAAGAGTAGTAATTCCATATGACCCATACAGCTTCTCATAGTCTTCACTGCCGACGCGTATATATGTACGCTCCATAACACCGATCACGGTGGCCAGCACCTTCTCCCGGCACAGCTCGCGGCGTGTCAGGTCTTGCTCGACGCGAGCGCGGATCGCCGGCAGAACTTTGCCAAACTCGAACAGCCGGTGAAACTTGGTTTCATTACGCGCCTCGCTCCACAGGGAGTGATAACGATATTGCTTGCGTGACCGCACATCGTAGCCGGTAGCCTGAATGTGGCCGTTCTCCAGCGGGCAGATCCATACACGGGTCCACGCCGGCGGAATAGCGAGCTTCTTTATCCGCGCGAGGTGCTCAGCGTCTACACGGCGACGCATCGCGTCGTGATACGCAAAACCTTTACCCTTGCGCATACGCATAATACCCGGCATGCCATCATTCACATATACCAGTCGCACAGCCCTGGCTACTTTGGCGTAATCGCGATTCAGACGTACGATATCACGGTGTGGAAGCTTGATCAGTTGTTGCATGAGAGTCACGGTTAAAACTTCAATACCGCGGAAACAGACCCTCCCTGTAGAACATCATCCACAGCAGCGTGAACTTAAAAGGGCACAATATTTAAATCCTGTGAAGAACTACAGGAATAAAAACCCCGATAAACTTATGGACAACTGGGTAGAGATCATCGAGAAAAAAATGCATGGATGGTGGGTGCTTATCATAAAAATGCTTCCCAACGCCGTGCTGGCTGTTATCATCCTGACCATCTTCTTTTTTATCGCACGTGTCGTACGGAACCTATCCTTCAAATTTGTACACAGCATCTCGAAGAGTCAGTCCATCAGCGGCCTGGCGTCAGTCGTGCTGTACTCTATAGTGATTTTTTGTGGTCTGATGACGGCGCTCGACATCATGGGTCTCGAAAAGACAGTATCGTCGTTGCTTGCGGGCGTTGGTGTTATCGGTCTGGCACTCGGTTTCGCGTTCCAGGATCTGACGGCAAACTTTATATCCGGAGCCTTCATAGCATTTAAACGCCCATTTGAAGTAGGCCACATTGTGGAAACCAACGGCTTTATTGGAACGATCGAAGATATACAACTGCGCTCTACATCGCTTCGCACATTCGCCGGCCTGTACGTGATAATCCCCAACAAGGATGTATTCCAGAAACCCATCATCAACTATACACGAACCGATGCACGCAGAATAGACCTGGAGTTCTCACTACCTACGAACATAGATCTCGGCTTCCTTGAAAAACAGATCCGCGCGGCGATGGACGAGCTGGTACCTGACAAAGCGATACGTAACTTCGAGTTCTACTATACGGCCATCGAAGACCCCAAAGTAAAGCTTATGGTCTCCTTCTGGACCAACAACAGCGATCCGGAAGAATATAATAAAGCGCGTCACCAGGCCATCGTAGCCATCATCCACGCATTTACAAAAAACAATATCTATACAATAAACATCTCGGGACAGCCGGCACCGAAAGCGCCGGAGCTTGCGGGCTCACAACCTCAGAAAGGATAACCAATCGCGATATTGAAGATCAGGTTGTCGCTGCGCCAACGCCCGCTCAGCGGCCTTATCTCGTTTATCACCCATTGTTCTCCATCAGGAAGCCAGGGCTTGCGTAACGGAAAGGCTATATCAAACCTTAAAACGAAAAAGCTGAAGTCAAAACGGAAGCCGACACCCGTACCGACAGCGAGTTGTTTCAGAAAAAGATTACTCTGAAATACGCCTCCTACCCGAGCGGTTTGGACCGCGCCATCTGCCTGCGTGGTGTCGCTGCGCATCAGCCATATATTACCGGCGTCAACGAACAGCGCCCCCTTGAACGACTTTACGATGTCGAAACGGTATTCCAGGTTACCCTCCAGCTTGATATCGCCACGTTGATCGATAAACCGTAGTGTGGTATCCTGATGATACGTACCCGGGCCGACAGACCTTGCCGGAAAAGCACGGATACTGTTCGAGCCGCCGATAGAAAATTGCTTCACATAGGGCATCGTGGTCGAGTTGCCATAAGCATAACCCACACCCGCAATAATACGCGTGGCAATCTTGTTTGCCCGGTCTATCTGCCAGTAGTAGCGGAAGTCCGCCTCGCCTTTTGCATATTGCGAATACGGAGATCCGAACAGCTCGTGCGACTCGCCGCTTTCAGTACGGCCATACACCTGGTTTTGTATACCATTCATCAGGTTGCCCGCTACATCCACTGCACCATTGAAATAGAAGTTATGCTCACGCAGCTTGCGTGGCCGGAACTTGTCCAGCACATCCTGGCGTAGCTGAGTGTTTATGGTGTACGAGTATCGCGTACCGATAATAAACTGGTTCTCGAACGATTTAGCCAGAACAACATTATTGTTCAGTAAGTCCTGGAAATATTCAGAAGTCTCACCGGTCTTTACATAATTGATATCGATGGGATATAGCTCATGTGTTCGGTCCGCCGACTCTTTCCACAGGTAACCGTAGCCCGTGCTGAACGAGGTAAGTTTGAAATAACCTACACGGTTTTGTAAATTATACCCTACCTTGAACTGCGTCTTTGGTAAATACTTACGCGAGTTGTAATCGATTTTGATCGGCGATATAAACCGCGGCACTGTGAGGCTCGACTCGAAACCTATTTCGAATGAGTTTAACGGATTCTGCGTCTTATTACTCACCTGAACCTCATACGAAGAGTTGAGCTTTAGTTGAAACAACTCCGCGCCACGGAAAAAATTACGGTTCGTAAATGTAAATGAAACACCCGGCCCCACGAAGTTGTTCGATTTCGATACCGCCTGCGCCTCCATCCGTATCGACTTCTTGGGAAGAGGAGTCAACATGATACTCGCATTCAAAGCCGTCGAATCCCGTCGACGACGGTTGAATTTGATGTTCACAAACTTGAATGTACCCAAACCCAGTAAGTGATTCAACGTAAGCTCCTGGTCGTTCTTACTGTACATCTGGTCGGGACGTATATTCACGATCCTGGTGATCACACGCGGCCGGAACATGTGCATATTGTCAACATACCGGAAACTATCAATCTCCACAGTATCGGCTACAATCCCCGTGGAATCGGGAACCAATGAGTAATTGGGATAGATCGTAACATCCGAAACCTTGTACCGCTTCCGGGCATTCTTCGGCACACCTTCTTCCAGGTGCAGATCCAGATCCACCTGGTGATTGCCCACGGTACTGTCCGCATCGAATATCAGGTAGCGATCGTCGAAATAATAGAACCCGTAATTTTTTACAACGGACTCAATACGCGCTTGTTCCGCCTGCAGCATCGCCAGCTGATACCGTTGCCCCTCGCGTAGCAACGAGCCCTCATGAAGCGTACGGAAGATAACGGCATATGTGCTGTCACGCCCCTTCGGATAATTTATCTCCCGCAGATAATATGCGGGGTATAGCTCTACTGTATAAACTACCCAGCTACGATGTTTCTTTGTGTTGACTTTCGACGAGACCTGCGTACCGAAATAGCCCTCGTTATTCAATTGGCCCTGCAGCAGCCCCGCCGTACGTTCAGGTGTTGCATCCTTCAGCAGCACGGGCTCCTGTCCCAGCTTGTTGCGTATAAAGTTCCGGAGACCGCCTTTCTTCTTTTTGGGTGTGCCGGCTATATGATAGAACCACACACCGGGGCGACAGCCGAGCACCGTCGTATTCGGTTTCGGCGAGATAAGCTCGTCCAGCTCGCTTCGTATATCACCCTTGCGCCACGTGCGCTCACGGGCGTTGAATGTGATCTCTGCTCCTATATAAAAAGTTTCGCCTTCTTTCAGATATTTCGTTCCGGTACACGCATTTAGCAGGAACGGTAGTATAACCACGCAAAGCCTGAGTGCCATGCGCCGTTGTAAAGCCATCGCCTTAAAACACATATCAGTCTTTTTCATTGGCTTTTTTGGGTCGGGTATTAGCCTTGAAAAGTTCACGGAAAGCATTATAATCTTTTATATAAATAAGACCGGCGCCAGTCTCGATCAGGTCGCCGTCGATCATGTCATAGTTACTGTTGCGGAAGCCGGTGATGCGTAAACGACCATCCGCAGTCAGCTTATACTCCAGCGCAAGATCACCGATATAATCGGCAGCCGAGTTTTGATTCGACGTACCCTCCACATCCACATTGCCGGATACTTTTACCACCAGGCGATCATTCAGTAAATTCTTCTGCAGACCAAGCTGCAGCTCGGTTGCTCGGTTTACATCTGAACTGGCCGTGTTATACGTCTCATACGATTTTACATCGAACGTAAGCTTTACACCTTTGATATTTTCAGACAACCGGTTCAGCTGCTCCGTTAATAAACGGCCCACGCTGCGCCGCGCGGAGCCTTCTACATCCGATTCACCTTCGCTCTCCAACGGGTTCTCCGTAATAAAGCGCTTCAATACCAGCAACGCAAACACCTGTTTGTTCAGATCGGACTCGCGCGTGTTGATGTCCTCCAGGCGAGCATAGACCACGCCGTTGTTCGCATTCTTTTTGTTCTCCTGCATATCCAGCTTGAAGCTGATATCCGGCGCCATCAGGTCGCCCTTCAGTTGCAGGTAAACATAAAACATCAGCCGCTCCCGGTATTGATTCAACTGGGAGTCATCAATCCCTCCGGTAGCCATCAGGTCTACCGGAGATGTCTCCACCTGGTACACGGCACGAAGATCCAGCAGCGCGGCCAGCGGATCGCCTGTCCACGTTATCGAGCCGCCCTTTTCTATCGAGAACTCACGCTTAACCAGCTTATAGAACGAAAGGCTATAGCTCCCCTGAGACACCTCGTAACGTCCGGATAGCTGCATATCGCCCGAAGGTGTCATCACCAGGTTCAGAGTCGAATTACCTTTAACCGAAAGTTTATCACCCGTAACCGGATCGATAACAATATTGAAAGTCTCCCGGTCGGTCAACTCGATATTCGCCGTCAGCGAAAAACCTTTAAAGGAAGAGCGCAAAGTATCCGAAGGCTTTATCTTCGCCAAAAACGGATCTTTATATGCGTCTTTGTCTACAAAATTCACGATGCCCTTCTGATCGAGAATACTCTTTTCAGCGGTGGGCACTACATACGTAAAGGTAGTGCCGTCGGTAAGACTGGCCTGCATATCTACGCGAGGCTGGTTGCTGTTACCACGAACGCGTATCCGTGCATTCAGCCCTACCTTACCGTAAAATAATTCATTATCATCTTCTGTCGAATTCAACAGTTGAAATTTCTCCGCATCCAAATCCAGGTTAAGACGGTAACGGCCAGCGCTGGCAGCGGTAACATCGCCATTCAGTGTGGCTACATTATTCTTTTCATCCCGTATCTCGAAATCGTCAAATGAAATACCCGACTTCTTCACCGTAATAGTCTCGTCGCGCAACGTAAAGGCAGCGTTAACCGCAGTAGCCGTAACAGTAGCATCTTTGAATTTCAGAAAACCGTTTATATCCGGCGACTTCGTGGGCCCTTCCACATTCACCTCGCCTACAAGCCCACCCTTCATATTCTTCAACTGTCCCAGCGTTAACGGCTCGGCTATAGCAAGCTCGAGCTTCTGAATATCCAGCTTGAGGTGAATAGCAGGTTCCGCAAGAGTAGACTCATAATATCCGTCCAGCTTCAATTCGGCATGCTCTCCTTCTATCCGCAGATCCATATTCAGCGGGCCTTTCGAAGTACGCCCCAGGGCCAGCACAAGATCGCCCCACGTCTGGTCCATCAGCATAAGATCATTCACACGCAGGTTGGTATTGAACGCTCCGGAGCCCGCCTTCGAAATATTCAGCTCACCATCGATAATCCCACCGATCGGCGTGGTGCCCTCCACAAGCCTCGTTAGGTTTTGCAGATCTACCGTATGAAATAGGACCGCAAGCGTAGAGTCTTTGGAATTGGCTAACGCAATGCGCTCATCCCCTTTCTCGATGCTGAAGTGATAAGGATCAAGCCCTGTACTGGTAAAACGCAGATAGTTATCCTCCGGCGTTTTCCAGGGTTCATAGTTCAGCATCAGCTCTTCCGGCAGAAAGCGGAATTGAAATACATCTTTCAGACTATTGAACACGCCCCCCAGAATATACTTTTCGTTTTTCAACGAATCCAGAACAGAGAACTTGGTGCGTATCGAATCCTTGGCAACATTACCCGATAAGCCCAGCTGGAAAATACGAAGCGTGTCGGCCCGGAGATCGCTCACATGGAAGCCATAGCTCAACATATCCTTATCCGACGTCACATCAAACACGATCGAATCGATACCCACAGCGCCATATTTGATACTTGAAACATCGAAGTGCAGATCCAGCCGGTCCTCCCGGCTGTCGAATTCGCCGCGCAGCTCACCCGGCACAAAAGGCTCCAGGTCCGGCAGTAATACCTCTGTAAGCAGATCGGTGTTCTTGATAATAAGCGAGAACGTAAAGTCCTGCGGCTCGGTAAACTTATGAAGCGCGGTGTCCTGTAAATTGAAATAATTATTGAAATGCCGCCGCACCGCCTCCGGCAGGCCTGCAAGGTTGATCGTGCCTTTGAAGTCGCCGGAGATAATATCCGAACGAAGCTTCACCTCGCTCTGCCCATGCTGATCTATCGAAGCAAATAAAAGGGAGTCTACCGCGTAGAGCGCTTCACCGTTGTATACCGCCACCTTGCGTATATCTACATTGCCGTTAATAACCTTGAAATCCGTAGTGGCCAGGTTGGCTTCCACGGTACCGCGTGCGCGCAATGGCCGGTCCGTAAGCTGAAGCGCCTCGAAGTCCGCATTCTTCAACTCGAATTTGAAACGGTACCGCGGCACGTCTCCCGTATAGTCCAGATCGCCCTTCAGCTTCATGTCCAGGTTCTTGTCCTCCAGCAAGGCATCGCCCGAAAAGAAATAGTGATCAACAGCACCATTGAGCCGGAAGTCACGATAGTTATAGCCATTATACTGCAGGAGCGCCACACGCAGCCTCACCTTCGAGTGAAGATCTTCAACACGCAGCCCCGAGCCGATTACCGACGCTTCAAGATCTACATTACCGATAGCCGGCTGATCCAGCAATTTGCCCACGGCAAACTTCTTCACAGTCACACGGGCATTATAGTTTTCTTTGTGTACAGAAGAATCGAGATTCAGCTTTGCATCGACATGGATCGCGCCTATAGAGCTGGTCAGCATCGCGTTTACATCGGGCTTCACAACCGAGCCACGGAAATCACCCGAAAGGCTCAGCCACTCCGGTACGCTGATCGTCGAGGGGATAAGGCTGTCTCCGGCGACAGACATTACGTCGCGCCGCGTAGTGCGAAATGTGTCCAGCGCAATATCGAAATGTGTATGCCTGATATCCGGCAAACCCGCCATCGTGCCGTGAGCCTTGAGCCGGGTATCGTTAAGCGCCAGTATACTGATATGATGGAGAATAAGATCGTTTACGGTACCTTTACACGCCATGTCGGCACGTACAACCGTATTGTACGGCAACGTTACAGGCAGTCCTTTGAGAAGCGTGGGGCTGAAAAACAAAAGATCGCGCAATGCCAGTGATGATGTCTGCATCACCATGTTAAGCTTTGCCTCCTGGTAACGGTCAGCCAATGTGGCTAACGACTCAAAACGAACATCGGCCGCAAACCTCACATCGGTAGCTTCGGTAGCAAACCGGAAACCGGAAACATGAACCGACGTATCGGTAAGGGTAAAAACACCTGTTAACATCCGCACACCGAAGCCGCTCCTCTCACGCAGCGACATGTCTTTAATATTGATATTCACCGCGGAGCCCGCAGCTTCAAGATCCTCCGCCTTCACCGCCAGTTGTGAGACCCAGATATGATTGAAATCCATACCATCCGGTTGGGCCGGCTTTGTAAAATCATGATATTGCAAACTGGTTCCCTCCAGGTCAAGGTCATCGAGCTTCACCTTCCAGGGAATAAATCCAGCGTCGGCAGCAGCATCATCCGATTTTGCTGCATCGATCTCCTTATCAGCTGCCGGCTGTAGTTTCACAGCAGACATCTGGTGATAGGAAATAAATGTATTGACAAGCTTCACCCGCTCGAGGTCGATAGACTGCCCTTTCAGATCGATAGCCCTGCACTTCACCAGCAGCTCGTTCAGATCGAGGTGAGCCACCTGTCCCATCGCCTCCTGCGTATAGAGGCCCCGTATGTTCTTCAGGCTGATCTCGTCTACACCGAGATCAAGCGCCATCGTATCCTCCGCTGCTGTAGCTGTAGTCGTATCCTGTTCCGAAGCCACCGGGGCTTTCGTTTGTGTAACTGTAGCATCGATATCCGACAGCGCGATAGCATCGGCCCTGAACACGAAGTTGTCCAGGTCGAAAACATCCATATCCACAGACAGCTCCCCGATACGCGCCGCCACCAGGTTACCCGAAAGGGAATCGAGGAACGACACACGCGCCTTCGTAAGCGACACCTCGCCTACCGAAAACACCCACGGCTTGCCCGATACAGTATCCTCCGGCGCATGTGGCTCCGGTTCGCCCACAAATGCATCGATGATATAATCGAAGTTGAACGTGCTATCTTGGGCCGGTCTGTGAACATAGGCATGCAGCCCATCCAGCGAAACATCGTTCAATTGAATTTTATTACGCGTCAGCCCCCACAGATCCGTATCCACCGAAAGCTCGCCCGCATAAAGCAAAGTATCCGCCGCCTGGTCTTCCACATATAAACCCGTTAACACAATACGTTTCGGAAACGCCAGGCTGAAATGGTCCAGCCTCACCTCAGTCTTGATCTTATCCTCCAGGAATGCCACCGCCCGCTGTACAATCCGCTCCTGAACCGCCGGAATCTGAATAACCCCCGCAATCACCAACAAAAGCGCCACCACCGAAAACACAATCCAACCCACAATCTTGGCCAGCCTTATCAAAATTCGCTTAAACGTTCCAGTACCATTCATTTGCACTCTATATAAGGAGAATGTCATGCCAGGATACAAAATTGTGCCATTTATATCCAACTGGAACTGGCTCCACTGAACTTATTATGTGGGTTTTGCCGCAATGCGTTTAGCTGGCGCAAGTCTCTAGCGTAAGTGAAGACTTGTGCCTTTCATGTTGGCAGTCTCTGACTGCCGTGCAGCGCCCGCACCAACTCCATCAGAAAGCCTCCCACCGCCCGGCTTCCCAAGAACGACGCAGCTGGCGCAAAGTCTTAAGCGGAGCGTGACTTGCCGAGCCCCCGAATAAACATCCCACTGTGTAAAAACTCCCCAACTTGTCCATTTCCCACAAACAAAAAAGCCACCAACCACCAACATCCCCACCCGATGTGCAAAGAAAGCTACAGAATACACGGACCTTCTTTTTAATTAACTGCATCCACCAAGACTTAAACGCATGAAGGGCATTTTACTACGTAGCAATCAATATCTCCTGTTCGGCATACTCCTGACGGTTGCCCTCTATTACGGTAAGCTGGTACTCGTACCCATCGTGTTCGGTATCATGCTCGCCATGCTGATGACGCCTGTATGCCGATGGTTCGACAGTAAAGGCTGGCCGCGCGCAGCCTCCTGCGCCGCATGCGTGTTGATATTGTTAGTGGCCCTGTGCGGTCTGCTGGCCATTGTGGCTGCCGAAGTAAAAAGCTTTGCAAAAGACATAACGCTTATCGAAGAAAAAGGCAAAGAGACCATTGCCACCGTACAAAGCTTTATTGAAGAGAAATTTCATATCGAGCCAGAGCAGCAGGAAGCCCTCGCCAAGAAACAGGTAGCCACCATAAGCAGCTCCGCCGCCTCGTATATCGGCATGATCTTCGGCGGTATGGCTGCTGCCATCGGCGGTATATTGTTAACACTCGCCTACACGTTCCTGTTTATCTACAACAAGGAGCGCTACGAGACATTCTTTATACGGCTTTATCATAACGAAGACCCACGTAAGGTAAAAGAGATCGTAGGCCAGATAAGCCACGTGGCGCAACAGTATCTCACCGGCAGAGCCATGTCGGTAGCAACGCTCACTATACTGTACGCCATAGGCCTGCTGATCATCGGCATCAAAAACGCGCTGCTGCTCTCGGCCATCGCCGCGCTGCTTACCATTGTACCCTATGTCGGATCCGCGGTCGGTGGCTTATTCCCCTGCGCCATGGCCCTCGTGACCGAAGACTCCATACAACCTGCGTTATGGGTGATCGGCGTAATAATCTTTATACAGGCAATCGACAATTATTTTATTGAACCACGTATGGTGGGCGGCGAAGTAAACCTCAGCGCCCTCGTATCGATATTATCCATTATCGTCGGCGGCCTCGTTTGGGGTGTTTCAGGAATGATCCTCTTTATCCCCATGCTCGGCATTGCCAAGATCATATTCGATCATGTGGACAGCCTGAAACCCTACGGCTATCTGATAGGTGACCCCGATGAGAACAAGTCGCCCAGCATGAGCCAGTGGATCGTTCAGAAATTTAAAAGAAGTTAGTTCGATCAGATTTTCAGAAAATCAATTACCATCCGCGAGAAGCCCTCGTAAGAGTTCGGCTTGGTAACCACATTATCTGCACCCAGATCACGACAGGCTTCTATAAAACCCTGGTCGTTATACGTAGAGTATATAATAACGGGTATGTGCTGATACTCCGGGGCCGACTTCAAGGCGACAAGTGTATCTCTCCCGCTCATCAGCGGCATGTTCTGATCCAGAATAATAAGATGCGGCAGTTCGCCGTTAGACCTTCTTAAAAAGGCCAGCACTTCCTGTCCGTTTTCCACGGTCGAAAGCGCAAATTCCCGTTGCCTCAGCTCCGAGAATACTGTTTCGAAGATCAGGCGATCGTCTTCATCATCGTCCGCTAACAAAACCCGTTTTGTCATATCACTTCTGCTACTAAATAGTTATCGCTTACATGCTTCACCGGCATCACGAGCTCGAACGTAGCGCCTTCACCCGGATTTCCGTGTGCTACAATTATACCCTGGTGCTTCTCTACAATTTTCTTTACCAGCGCCAGGCCTATACCTGTGCCCTCGAACCGGTCCTTCGAATTAAGCCTGTGGAATAATTTGAAGATCTCCTCCCTGAACTGCTCGTCAAAACCGATGCCGTTATCCTGTACAACAATTTTGTAGAAGCCTCCTTGCTCATCGGCCACGCTGTCCAGCGAAAGCTCGGCCACCCGCTGCGCGCTGATCGTGATCAGCGGATCGACGCCGGGCTTTGAGAACTTCAGCGCGTTGCTGATGAGGTTCTGGAATACCTGGCGGATCTGTCCGGGGATAACATCCATCGCGAACGGATTCTCTACGATCACGCGGGCTCTTTTCTCTTCGATAATGATCTCGAAGTCATCCAGGATATCGGCAATGATCCGGTCAACCGGGGTCTCCTCGAAACGGTTATTGTCCGATGACAGCTTGGAGAAATTCAGCACATTCGTAACCAACGATCTCATCCGGTCCGCAGACTTTATGATCTTTTCGAGAAACACCGCGCTGCCGTCAAGATTGATGTCGTCCGATTTGTCTTTGATCAGTTTGGCAAACATGTGGATCTTGCGCAACGGCTCCTGCAGATCGTGCGAAGCTACGGAAGCAAACTGCTGAAGGTCGTGGTTACTTGCCTCCAACGCCTGGTTTATACGCTGAAGCTCCTGCGTACGCGCCGACACCTTCAGCTCCAGCACTTCATTCTGAACCTTCTGCTCGTGAATATCGATAGTCGTGAAAACCCAGCTTACCAGGCGCCCGTCCATGTCTCTTCGCGCCGCCGCCCGTAAAATGTTCCAGCGATAATCGCCACCGGCAGTAAGAAGCCTGATCTCCCGTTGAAAATCACCCTTGCGAGATACAGCGTTACGCCATGACGCCTCCAGGCCCTTCAGATCGTCAGCATGAACAGCTCCCTGCCAACCTTGTTTCAGCGCGTCTTTCTGATTCATGCCGGTATACAGCTCGAACTGGGCATTCACAAAGTCCACGTTGCCGTCTTCCTGCGCCGTAAGCACGATCAGCGGCATAGACTCTGCCATGAACTTGCGCTGTGCAATATTGCTCGACAATGCCTGCTGCGCGCGCTTCAGGTCCGTAAGGTCCAGCATCGAGCCCAGCATCCGGTATGGCGTTCCGTACTCGTCATGCAAAATATAACCACGGTCAAGAATATCGGCATACTCACCATTGGCCTTTAGAAAACGGTACTCCTTCGTCCATTGGCTCTGGTGATTATTGATCACATCATATATATTCTCCTGCACGCCAAGACGGTCGTCGGGGTGGATCTTTTCGAACCAGAAATTACGGCTCACATTCTCGCCGGGCTCATAGCCAAAGTTCTTATAGAAGGCATCGCCCCACCATACGTTGTTGTTGATAAAGTCCCAATCCCACAACGCATCGTTGGTAGCACGGGCCACCAAACGAAAACGCTCCTCGCTTGCCGTCAGCTCCCGCGTGCGCTCTACCACCTTGCTCTCCAGCTCGGCGTTAAGTTTCTTGAGATTGTCCTTAACGGCAACAAGCTCTACATAATTCTTTTTAAGACGTTGCTCGGCGCTCTTCTTCTCCGTAACATCGGTAAAAGTAGCCACCAGGCCGTCCATCATCTTCACGGCCGACACCTCGTACCAGGTTCCGTCGTGCTCGAAATATACGTGCGTGTGGAGCTTCAGATCTTCCTGAACCACCGACACATATTTCTCGAACATACCATTGATCACGAGCAAAGGCATCTCTTTCTTCAGCGACCGGTTGAACGAGATCTCCTGGCCCTTCGGCAAAAATACACGCGACGCCTCATTAGCCGTGAGGATCGTAAAGTCATAAATAATACCGGTGTGATCGCGTAGCGCGTGGAATGCAAAGATGGCGCTGTAGCTAGAGTTGAACACACCCCGAATAATGTTGTTAAGATTGGTAACGGTTGTGATGTCGACAAACGAAATAATGATACCTTCATTCTTCCGGTCACGTGTGATATACGGCAGGATCCGCATCAGCAGATTCTTGCCGTTCACCAGCTGGACTTCCTTCTCTACTACCTGGCTCGTGCGCAGGACACTATCGATATCCGCCGACAAATGATCGTAGCGAATGTTCGTGGAGATATGTGTTATCGGGCGGCCGAGATCCGAATCGATAAAGTTGATCATTTTGGCCGACGCCGGATTGAACTTGCGTATCCGCAGATCGCGGTCCAGGAAAACCTGCCCGATATCCGTGCTGCGGAAATAGTTGTTAAGGTCGTCGTTCAGCTCCAGCAGCTCGCGGATCTTGACCTGGTGCTCGGTGTTGAGCGTGTGCAGCTCTTCGTTCAGCGACTGCAGCTCCTCGTTCGAACTCTGCAACTCTTCGTTGGCCGACAGCAACTCTTCGTTACTCGACTGTAACTCTTCATTTGTTGTCTCGAGATCTTCAACGGCAAGCTGCAGATTGTTTTTGGTCTCCAGTAGCTCGCTTTCCAGCGCGCGTACATAATCGCTGCTCTCCAACGGTACGGATACTCCCGACTCTTCACGCGGCTCCGCGGAGGGCAGCGCATGGATAATGATCATACACAGATCTGGCACCTCTGTGCCTGGGCGTATCAGTATCTGCGCTATATAATTCTCTCCACCTGCAGCATACTGAACGTTGCGCAGGGTAACCGGTTGCACTTCTTTCCAGGATTTCTGTATCGCATTGTTCAGCAGCAGTGATAGCTCCTGGGGCAACATCCGCAAAATATTCAGCCGCAACGTACGCCGCGGCAACGACAACAGCTTCTCGTAATTACCGATCGCTTCCTTCACCTCATAAGCGCGATCGATATACACCGCGGCAAAACCGATGTCTTCCGACAAGGCCTTGCGCATGCCGTCCCACAGCTGTGTCTGCATCTCGTTTTCCCCGGTATACTCCGGTGCATCAGAGCGCGAATCGCGACGACGCGTGCGCGACGGCATATCGAGTAAATGATAGGTGTTCAGCTTCGACTCGGTCGTCTTTTTATAAAATTTAAACTTTGCACTCAGCTCCTCTACACCCTTGCTCTCGAAAATCGGGTTCTCGCTGCTGCCGAAAAACAAATACCCATCGCGTCGCGCGGAGAAAAGCAAAATAGAATATACACGCTTCTGCAACACCGGACTCATATAGATCAGCATGTTCCGGCAGCTCACCAGGTCGTTTTTTATAAAGGGAGGATCCTTTATAATGTTATGTGCAACAAAAACGATCTGCTTACGCACTTTCGGCAGAATCGTATACGCGCCACCCGCATATGTAAAATACTTGTCCAGCAGAGCTTTCGGAATATCGCTGCGTACACTCTCCGGATATGTGCCCGACGATGCGATCTCGATATTGGAACGCTCCAGGTCCGATGCGAATATTTTGATATCCAGGTTCAGCCGCGCCGCCTCCATCGCTTCATTCAATAGAATAGCAATGGAATAAGCTTCTTCACCCGTGCTGCAAGCGCTCACCCATATCTTAACGGTGTCGCCATACTCCTTCTTGTCCAGGATAGCCGGAATGATATCGTTTTTTAAAAATTGAAACGCGTCGTCGTCACGAAAGAACTTCGTAACCCCGATCAGAAAGTCACGCCCCAGTTGTGTCGTCTCATCAGCATGCTTTCGCAAATGTGCGATATAATCCTCCACCTTCGTAAAATTACTTCTCGCCATACGCCGGTTTATACGACGTAAGATCGTCGGCGTCTTGTAGTAGTTGAAATCGTGACCGACAACATCGTGGATAAGACCGAAGATCTCCTCCAACTGCGCATCACTGATAGACCGCTCCGGAACGCGGTCAAGGCTCAGATCTTTAATAAATTTGCCGATCTCCTCCGGCATCCACGACGGCGGCAACACATGATCTACATTGCCCGACCCGATAGCGTTATTCGGCATACCATCAAACTTGGCCGTAGACGGATCCTGCACCAATACAAGGCCACCAGCCTCCTTCACCGCCTCGATACCTTTAGTGCCATCCGATCCGGTACCCGACAGCACCACGGCAATCGCTTGGTTCTTACAATCCTGCGCCAGGGAATATAAAAATACATCGATCGCATTATTCGGTACCTTCATAGGAACCTTTTGCGTCAGCAACAGCTTCCGGTTCTGAATCGTAATAAACTTGTTATTGGGAATAACATAAATACAATTCTTTCGGACCTCGAGCTGATCCTCCGCCTCGAACACCTGCATCTCCGTATGACGGGATACAAGCTCCACCAGCAAACTTTTATGATCCGGAGATAAGTGTTGAATGATGACAAACGAAGCGTCCGTCTTTTCCGACATGTGGTCGAAAAACTCGTGAATAGCCTCGAGCCCGCCTGCCGATGCGCCGATTGCTATAATAAAATGATCGTCCTTTGGAGGCATAGCCTGTCCCTTTATACTATCGCGTTACATATTCATAAATAAAGCTGCGCAGCTGCTCCGCTATACGAAGCTCCTCTTCCCGCCACGGCAGCGAAGTGCTGCTTACTTCCTGCTGCCACTGCTTGAACGAATGACGCGGATGATAATTCTTACCATCCGGCTCGAACTGGATACGCTCGCCCGGATTACCACCCCAGTTGATCACCCGTATAACTTCCGGCCGGAAGATCAATATATATTCGTCCTGCTGATGATTGATCGGAATAACCATCAGCCCGCTCGCCTGCTCAGTATACGACACTGCCTGGTCATAATGCCCATGCAGCGAATCCGTATGATAAACGTTCTTCACACGTTGGGTATGCAACCACAAAAGCAGGTCGTCCATTGCGTCATGGTGTGGCACCTCTCCACGTTTGTACGTGCGGCCCTTGTACGTAACCACAATGCCCCCTGCATTGAACAACTTCAGAATATCCGGCTCGGCGGCTACCAGGCTTTCCGCCAGGTTTTCACGTTTATAGATCGCTTCCACAACGTGCGTATAATGCTCCTTCAAATGGCTGTCGAAAGCATGCATCTCTCTGTTTTGTAACGAAAGAATACGCGCGCTCAGTACACCCGATAACATCTCAAGCATCGAGCACATCGGGTGATCCATCTCTCTCCCATCACGGTGGTGGCAGGCGATCAATCCCCAGAGCTGATCCTCCTTTAATATCCGCACAGACATCGACGCCGTAATACCCATATTCTTCAAATACTCCAGGTGCACCGCCGGCACGCTCCGCAGATTACAATCCGACAGATCAAGAAACGAATGCGTTACCGGGTTGATCACCGGGTGCAGCTTTACAGGCTCATACACACGTGTCGGAATAAAACGATACGAATTCTTCAGATACATGAGCCGCGCCTGCTTCGGAATATCCGATGCCGGAAACGTAAAGCCCAGATAACTCTCCATTCCCTCCTCCATCTCCTCTGCCATTACGTTGCCATTCCACTCCTCGTCAAACCGGTAGATCATAACCTTATCGAAGCCCGATATATACCTGAGCTCCCGGGCAGCGATCTCACATACCTCCTTAACACTCTGAGCCGACTCAATGTTTGCCATGGCGTACCGGATTTTTTGATACGCCCGGATAAAAGAGTCCTGCTCGTTCTCCTCAAAATCGTTTGCATCGATCTCCGCCAGGATATATTGCTCCTTGAAGTGAATGACTGTCAGGTGAGAACGGCCGTGAATTGTCCACACAGTAGGGATCTTATCGATGATATCCGTAGACAACCTGTCTTTCAGGGCCGTAACCACATTGTCACCAACGTAATCATCGATCTTCGAATTGACAATACGTTCGGCCGGCGCATCGAAAACCCGCGAAGCATTTTCACTTACCTGTATAATGCGCCCCGTCTGTTTATCAAGAACGACAAGAACACCGTATGGTTGAATAAGATTAATGAGGTGAATCGGCAGGCTACCGCAGAAATTAGAGTCGAAATTGGTGTGGCTCATATAGGGGTTACAGGCAGTGCCGCGCCGGCTGGGTTGGGTCTTGAAATTAAACCTCCAATATCTAAAAATAATTGAACTCTAAAACCACCTGCACCTGTGTTATTTAATAGTAATTACAATAAATACAAAAGCGTCCCGGCTATAAAAAATTATGCCAGCACACTTTTGTGTAAATATATATACTCGTTGAGATCTGCTCCCTGTAATAATGTAATCAGGCTACGCGAAGTTTCTCCAGCTTCGTCTCACGCAGATCTTTCATCGTAAGGCGCGCTTCCTCAAAGTCATCCGCATGACGTTGAATATCGATCACCGCCACCGAAGCCACCAGTGCCGACGAACCCAAAGCTGCCGTGTACTTCTTGATACAGTCACGCTCGATCATCTCACAATGTCCCAGCAGATGCTTACGGTCGTTCATGCCGAAAGTATTCTTCAAACCGCTCCAGGCCTTATCCAGCAACGTATTAGGAATCTCTTTATACATAGGTATCGCGCCATAAGCAATGATCCAGCGATTGAGTTGGTTCGTAAAACCCTGCGACTGGATCGCATACTTCATAAACAATAATTTTAATTCGATATCCTCCGTACGATCAGCAGCACGCCGGTAACATTCCACCCGCTTCTGATTCACCTGTATAAGATATTTCAACGCAAAGACCATGTTAGAAAAGATTTTCATCGCTGTATAAGTTCTTCCCTTTTCCATTCATTTCTATGCCACCACCTCCAACCCCATACCGGGTAAAATAATCCACACCGCAGAAGCCCAACCCAGTTTAACCCATCCCTATAAAAACAAAAAAGCCGCCCTTGCAGGACAGCTTTCCAATATTCATTTCAAACCAATCAATCTACCTCACTTATTCCCCATCACCGAATCCTGGTGCGCCTCCGTATCAGCCTGCTCGAGCCTCTTCCGGTTCTTCTTTATATTATCACGGACCGACCTCGGCATATACTTCTTCGCTCCCGGCCTCGGACAATCCCACTCCTCCATCGATACGTTATGTACCATCTTCTCGTCCGTTCCGCGCACAACACGCGCCTGCGCCTTATCCTCATCCACCCTGTCTGCCGCTGCCCTCGCCTGCATCGACTGCTCCGACTGCTGGAAGTTCTTCCGGATAATAGTTCGCTTGGCCTTTACATACTTGATCCTCGGACAGGGAATCTTGCCGGTCTGACAGGCCGTAGCCACTAATAGAACCAGCACAATAAAACGTATCTTCATAAGCACCGGATATTTTTTCGTTTGACTAATCGCTCACCAATCGGGCCCAACCTATACACAGCTCCTCAACACACAACCACTATTACTTAAAACGCTCTCTCCAACTAACTAATTATCAACGCCTACTCTAAAATCTCGGACCCAATACCAATTTCCCCAATTCCGGCGATTTAATCAACTAAAGTATACTTTTCCGGCACCTCTAATCGGGCGAGTGTGTGAAAGGCAAGAGGGACGACAATTTATTGAAGCAGCTAACGAAACGAAATAATATTCTGTTTAGCCATTGCTCAGGAGTTTCCAGGGGATAACTTGTGGTATCTTTTTAAGGGGCTTTCGAGACCCTCGTTGGGCGTTATTCACATGATTTTACGTGGAGGATCAGTGGAGCGTGAGTGGAGGATGAGTGGAGGCACAGTGGAGGATATACGGGAAAGATGGGGGTTATATAGGGAGTATCCGGGAAGTATCCAGGGGTTATATACGGCTAATCTACGTCGGATCCGGCTCCGGGCTGTATTTGAACAGGATTCGAGCTATTGGAAATACAGAATAATATTTGGTTTTGTAGGTTATTGAAGCCTTTCTTCTGAACGCTGGTAAGCGGGACCGCTGTTCATAAAAGCAGATTGTCTGTAAGCGCAGTGGGTGTGAGCGGCACGATATTAACCTTGAGCCGTATATTGCCACCGTAAAAACTGCTGGAACAATCTCCCGAAATGGAATCTACTCTCCTGCTTATCGTATCGATTCTCTTCGTTGTCTCGCTGCTGTCGTTGCTTAGTGAAAGGCTCGGTATTGCTTACCCTATTTTCCTGGTTATCGCCGGCCTGATCATCAGCCTGGTGCCGAATGTGCCGCGTATAAGCCTTCAGTCGGATATTGTGTTTGTGATCTTTCTGCCGCCCCTTCTGTTTGCTGCGGCGTGGAATACTTCGTGGAAGGAGTTCTGGTTTTACCGGCGTCCTATTTCGCTGCTGGCGTTTGGCCTTGTGATCTTTACGTCCGGTATCATTGCTTACGTTTCGCATGCTATCATCCCCGGGTTTCCGCTTGCGCATGGATTTCTGCTGGGTGGGATCATTTCTCCGCCGGATGCCATCGCGGCGACTACTGTTTTTAAGAACCTCAAGGTACCCCGACGTGCGCTGATTACGCTCGAAGGCGAGAGTCTTGTGAACGACGCAACCAGCCTTATCGTATTCCGGTTTGCGCTGGTTACCGTACTTACCGGAAATTTCGTGGTGTGGCGCGCGGGTGTAGACTTCCTGATGGTGGTTATCATGGGTGTAACCATCGGATTGGTTATCGCGCTGATCGTACGGTTTATCAAACATGTTATTTCGTTAACGCCCAGTATCGCCACGGCTATTTCGCTTATCGCGCCTTACCTGATGTATATCACGGCTGAGCACCTGGGTTTTTCCGGTGTACTGGCGGTGGTGAGCGGCGGCTTGTATATGGGTTATCATGCTCAGGATATCTATTCTTACGATGCCCGTATGCAAATGCAGAGTGTATGGGATACGCTTGTGTTCCTGATGAACGGTGTGGTGTTCATCCTGATCGGGCTGCAGTTGCCCGGCATTATGGAAGGCATCGAGAAGTACTCGATTCAGGATGCTATCGGGTATGGTGTTGTAATCAGTCTTACGGCCATAATAGTGCGGGTGGTATGGGTGTTTCCGGCTACGTATCTGCCGCGTATACTCAGTCCGTTTGTGCGGCGGCGGGAAGGTAACCCGGGTTGGAAATCTACCTTTATCGTGGCGTGGAGCGGCATGCGCGGGGTAGTGTCGCTGGCATCGGCGCTGACGATACCGCTTACGTTGTCGAGCGGGGCTATCTTTCCGTATCGTAACCTGATCCTGTTTATTACTTTCTGTGTGATCCTGTTTACGCTGGTACTGCAAGGGCTGAGTCTTCCTTTTATTATCCGCGCGCTGAAGATCAAGATCCCGGATACGGAGGCCAAACAACGGCTGGCGATACATCATGCTTTATCGCTAGCGGCTCTTGAACATATGAAGAAGGCTTACCCGGAGCAGATCTCCAACAACCCTATCTTTAATGCGGCTAAAAACCGTTATGAGAAGATCGTTGAAATGGCGGGACAACAGCTGAGGGAGAGCGAGAGTGATAGAGAGAATCATACTACTGCCCTTTCGGCGCAGTATTATCAGATGCTGATCGAGCTGGTTACTGTGCAGCGGGATGAGTTGAGATCCATGCGGCGGGAAAATGCGTATATGCATGAACTGCTCCGCGATAAGGAGTTTGAGCTGGATTTGGAGGAGGCGAGGCTACGGCGGCTGGCACAACAGAACTAGTACTTATACTAACTATATATTATGCCACTTATTGAAGGTCAAAAGGCTCCGGATTTTACGTTGCCGTCTACCAGTGGGCGGAATTTCAATCTTTATAGGGATATGAAGGGCAAGCCTTCTATTCTGTATTTTTATCCTAAGGATTTTTCTGTTGGCTGTACGAATGAGGCTTGCAGCTTTCGGGATACGTTCGAGGTTTTCCTGGAGTTGAATATATCTATTTTCGGGATAAGCCGTGATTCGATTGAGAGCCACCAGAAGTTCCGGAAAACACTTGGGCTGCCGTTCGAATTATTGGCTGATGATGGTGGTAAGGTTTGTGCTGACTATGATACACAACTGCCGTTTGTCCCCCTCTTCACCAAGAGAACAACGTATCTGCTGGACAAGGATCAAACCATCCGGGCAGTTTACCAGAACATCTTCTCCTCGAAGAAACACATCAAAACAATGGTAGAAATACTGACTAAACCCAATGGTTAGTCGATCCAGACGTCGCTCGTTATAACGTTCTTTTCCGGATAGTTCACAAACAGCTTTTTGTCGAGTTTGAATTTGGTGCGGAAACCGGGGGTTTTCCGGAAGCGGTATGTGGCGATGCGGTAGTTTACGGTGACGGAGGCGGCGGCGTCCTGGGTGTTGAGGATCTGGCTTTCGGAGCGGGCGTTGCTGGACAGGATCTTGAGGCCTTTTTCCTGGAACCGCATTTCGTCGAACTCGGCGTAGGGAACGTCGTTTGAGGAACTGCCGATTATTACGATCTCTTCGCCGGCTTTCTTGGGTTTATTGGTGCTGGTGGAGATTCGCTGCTCGATGATGAGGTATCGCTCGTCTTTGAAATTTACCTGGCGGATCCACAGGCCGTCGTAGATGTTTTTGGGCAGCTCCGGATATACGGTAAACTGCAGCACGTCGGTTTCATAGGTCTTTTTGCCGAGGGCGAACTGGAAGGGGCCGAGTGTAACGCGTCCGGTATCGGTCAGGACATGGGAGAGCTTTAGTGTACCGTAGCCGATCTTGTTATTGCGTAACGCCAGGATGTCTTCGGGTGTTTTGTTCTCCTTATGTTCCAGTGCGTCAAGATTTTCGTTACGAAGGGATATGATGATCTCTATTTCTTCGTTTATCCGTGGTGCGGGGTTGCTTACGTCCAGACGCGATACCTGTGCGAGCGCGGGTACGCTCCATACAACTGCCATAAAAATTGCCGATGCCTTCATGCTTAACCGTTATTCCGATTCCTCCTACGTATTCGTTTGCGTATAAATTTCAATATCGTACTTGGCAACCGTAATTTCCTAATCCCAACGCGGGATTTATTCTATTTCCACGCGTTTACAACGGTTGCTGCTGCTGTGTTATGTTCCTAAAAACCTGACGCCATGGGCGTTCCGCAATTTTTATAGCATAAAAAAGCACTTTGCTTTTGGGCAAAGTGCTTTGGTGATGTGGGGGATGAGACTTGCTCCAGCCAGATATCTGGTTATTTTTTGCGGAGGAATATGTCGCCGTTGTAGGTTTTCATGACTACTTCGGCACCGCCGCCGTTGATTTCGCCTCGGCGCCATTCGTCTACGGTTACTTTGTAGACTCCGGCCTGGGTATCTTTCTTTTGTACGGGGCCGCTGCTTTTGAACTCTACGTCGAAGCCGGAGTAGATGCTGCCGCGTTCGGTTTTTACTTTTACGGAGTTCTTTATGCCAGGCGGGAATGTGACGTCGATGTCGCCGTTGAATGTGGAGTATGACATGGGGGCGCCATCGGTTACTTTGTCGAAGGTTACTTTGATCTCGCCGTTGTAGGATGTGGCGATTACGGAACCGGAGATGGATGTTGCTGTAATGCTGCCGTTGTAATCGTCGAGCTCGAGGGCTCCCTGGATGTTGCTGATCATTACGTCGCCGTCGTTATAGGTATGTACATCCAGGTCTACCGTGGTGGGTACTTCTATTTCGAGATCGATATGGTTGTTCCATGAGCCGGATTCGATCTTCACCGTGTTGTTAGACTCGGAGAACTCGAGGTCCAGACCTCCGCCACCTACACGGCGCAGGCCGTCTTTTGTTTTTTCGTGCTCGTCGTCGGTCTCTTTATCGCGGTCTACATATTTCACAAGTACATCTTTACGTGCCGTACCTTTTATGGTGATGGAGCCGGCGTTGAGGTGCACTTTTACCTTGCCTTTCTTATTCGGATCGGTGAGTGGTATTTTAAATTCATTGGATTGCGCGTGTAGAAGCGGTGCCGACAGTAAGATCAATCCCAACGTTATCAGCAGCACTCCTGCCAGTCCTAATATATATGATTTCGTTTTCATAGTCGTGTTTGTCTTGTTCCGCCGCTCGCACGGCGCAATTGTAATTATTGTATTCAAAGGATTCCGATTTTATGTTTTTGTCTTATCAATTCTTCTCTTTCAGGTATACGTTGCCGTTGAAGGTCTCGAAGTCCATCTTCACTCCTCCTGTGCCTACGCGGTAACGGTTTCCTGCTATTTTATATTTGGTCATTTCATTGTCCGTGTTCTTCTCTACTTCGGGAGGCAGTGTTTCGAGCTTGTCTATATTGGTAAAGAACTCGCCATTGAAGCTTTCGAACCCGAGGTTGGCAGCCAGGCCTTTACGAACCATGGCGTTTATATCGCCGTTGAGTGTATAGAAGCTGCAGTGGGCTGTGGGGTTTCGGGTATAGTCTATGTCTACATTGCCGTTTATCGTTTTGGCTTCGGCTTCGCGCGTCAGGTCTTCCAGGCGGATGTGGCCGTTTATGTTGTTTGCGATCACTACTCCCTGTACGTGGCGCACGGATACATTGCCGTCGTTGATGGTGCTTACGTTCACGCTTACTCCGGCGGGTACACGGACTACGAAGTCCATTTTATAGGTATATTCTTCGCGGCAGCGGTTATTGCCACAATTGTTGCCGTAATGCCAACTTCGTTTTCCGATTTTACCGTTGGACTTGAAGCCGAAGTCGGAGCATCCGCTGTTTACAAAGAAGATCAGGGTGTCGGCCAGGTCTTCTACGCCGAGCTGTACTTCGGTCTTGCCTTTTTCGAGGCGTTCGGTGGTTTTGCCGTTTACTGTTTTGGTTACTTCCACGAGCACTTTGTCGCCGTCGTATCCTTCTATCTGTATGCCGCCGTTGATGTTGGCAATCATTACAGTATGGGCACCGGGTTTGGCAAAGCTGTAGTCCTTGTTTATTTTCTCGGTATGTGTCTGCGCAAAAGTTGTCTTTATTGCTGCCACAAACAGGATGAGCATAAGTATTGGTTTCATGTGTCGTTCTGTTTTGTTAAAGCCGTTCGTTGTACTTTACTTTCCTTCGCTGTTCCGGTTGTTACCGGGATTGACGGACAGTGTCAGATGAGGACATCGATACTCTGACGGATCTTTTTCTTTATATCGCCGGGTGTGCGCTCATCGTCCATTATTTTCTGAAGCGCTTCTACGGACGACCTATCCTGCAGGGCTGCCATGAGCTCGGCCAGCGCTACCTGTACGAGGGGCGACTGCTGCTGACTGATGGAGCGGATCAGCGCTTCGCGTACATGGCTATCGTGGGCATAGGGCTTCAGCGCTTCGAGGGAAGCCAGGCGTACGCTGGTGTTCTCGTCTTTGTTGAGCGTTTGCAGCAGTGCGTCCGTTACTTTCAGGCTGGCCTGTCCGAGGTCTTCGGTAAGGCTTACCGCTTTGAGCCTGTCGCTGGCGGATTCCTTCTCGAGGAGGGAGAGCATCATCATCTCTTTGAGATCGGTTACTTCCTTGCTGAGCACGGCGATCTGCTGCGAGTCTGCGGGTTGTGCAGGCTTATGCAGGAACAAGCCTACGGCAATTCCGATCAATAACGCTACGGATGCAAAGGCCAACCGGGGGCCAAGTACGGGCAGTGAGAAGAACGCTTTCCAGGAGAATGCGGAGCGCGGGGCTTTACCCTGCTCTTCGCGCAGCATGGTGTAGAACGCATCGTCCATGGCGATGGAAGGCTGCGGCGTTGTGGCTGTGATGACTGCCTCGACGTCGTTCTGCAACATGTCGAGGCCTTCGAGCATCGCCAGGTCTATGTGTCCTGATTCGATACCTTTCTCGAGCTCTTGCTGCTCTGCCTGTGTGAGTATGCCTGCCGCGTATCGCGATGTGAGTTCCTGTATTCTGTTCCGTTCCATACGTTCTTCTTCGTTCCTGTTCTTTGTTACATTCTTCTTTCCAGCGCCTGATATACTTCCTTCAGCTCCTGCAATGCGCGGAATACCTTTACTTTCACGGCTCCTTCCGTGCAGCCGAGTATGTCGCCGATCTCTTTGTACTTCTTTTCCTGGAATTTACTCAGCAGCAGGATCTCGCGCCGGTCTTCCGGAAGACGGTCGAGTGCTTGTTTAAGGAGATCGTGCGATTCCTGCTGGTGCAGCTCGGTGGCGATTTCGTGTCCGCCGGCGAGGCGTTCTTCCCAGGGCTCGAGGCGGTCTGCCTTGCCTGCATTTTTGTTCTTGCGAAAGTGGTCGTTGCTCACATTACGCGCAATGTGATACATCCACGTCCTGAAATCGCCCTCTCCGCGAAAGAGGTAGCGGTATTTCAGGATCCGGTAAAAAACATTTTGTACGAGGTCTTCGCTAAGCTCAGCGTCCTTGTTCACGCCATAAAAGAACCCGAACAGGGGCTTTTTATAGCGTTCGAACAGAAGGCCGAGCCTGCTGATCTCACCGTCTTTTACCTTAAGCATTAAGGCGTTGTCTGTCAGAGCGTCCAAATCCGGAAGTAAAGTTTTCAAGATGGGAAACCTAGGGTTTTGACGAAAGTTACACCGGTGTGATGAAGTTTTTCTGTTTTTTTAGTCCGGTTCAGTTCCTTTCGTGCAATGGTTGACATTGGGGGTTATTATGCAGACGAAACCTTGAAAATCTGCGTTTTATATCTGAAACTGACATAGTCGTAAATTCGGAAACAGTTTTGCTAAGACCTATGTAGGGCAATGCTGTACCCTGCAGAATGCCCCGAAAGCCATGAAAACAGATAGAATCAGCCTGTTGCTGATAAGCTCCATTGTTCTTACGGTCTGGAGCGCCGGCCTTACGTACTACATGACCTCCACGGCGGAGGTACGCCAGGAAGCTATTTTCCGTACGTATGACAATATCCGGACTTCCACCGAGCTGCTGTCTTTGCTAAAAGATGCGGAAACCGGTGAGCGTGGGTATCTTCTTACGGGCGACACATCTTTTCTGCGCCCCTTTAACCACGCGCGGGTAACGATACCCCTGGTGCTCGATACTATTCAACAACTGGCACACGACGACTCGTTGCAGAAGGATATGCTCAATCACAAAGTCCTTCCGCTAAGCAAATCGCAGCTTCATCAATTCGAATCTACCATACGGATCCGCCAGACGTTCGGCGCGGACAGCTCGATTCAATACTTATTACTCGGGCAGGATAAGGCTGCCATGGACAGCCTGCGCGAGCTCCTGCATACGTTCGGCAATCGCGAAAAGGCAACGCTTACCAACCATTTGAAAGAGTTCGCGGCCATACGACGCAACCGCAACATTATACGCTTTACGTCATTCTTTATTATTGCGGCCGTATCGCTGCTGGCGCTTCTGACCATACGCCAGAAGCAACATAAAAACCTGGAGCTGGTGCAGGCGTTACGCGCCTCGAATGCACTGCTTGAGGCCAAAGTAGATGGGCGTACCCGCGAGCTCTCTATCAAGAACGAGCTGGAGGAACAGCTGAACGACGAGCTGCGCCAGACTTTGGAAGAGCTTCAATCGTTTTACGATGCGTTGCAAATACGCAATGCCAAGTCTGAAGATACCCTGCGTGCCATTCGCGACCTGTATGATTACGCGCCGTGCGGCTACCATTCGCTCGCGCCAGACGCCACCTTTATCCGCATAAACGCTATGGAGCTTTTGTGGCTGGGCTATACCAGTGAGGAGGTTATCGGCAAGATGAAATTTACCGATGTGCTTACCGAAGCCAGCCGCAAGATCTTCAATGAAACGTTTGTCGAGTTCAAGGAGACGGGCATGGTGAATAATATCGAGTTCGAGTTCCTGCGGAAGGACGGCTCTACTTTCCCGATTTTGCTGAACGCCACGGCGCTATACGATATCGATGGTAAGTTCATTATGTCGCGAGCGACGAGCATCGATATCTCCGACCGTAAGTACATGGAGGAAGAGCTTCGCGAAGCCAACGAGAAGCTGCGCCATGTGAACGAGGAGAAGAACCACTTTCTGGGTATGACGGCTCACGACCTGAAGAGCCCGCTGAACGGTGTGATCGGCCTGATCGCTCTTCTCAAGAACGAGATCGCCCCCGATTCGCGCCAGGCGGAGTATCTGCGGTATATCGAAGAGTCCTGTCTGAATATGAAGACTCTTATTATCAATCTGCTGGACATCAACCGTATCGAGCAGGGGTTAACGATCATCAATCCTGAGCAGATCGAGCTGCGCGGGCTGATAGACCGGCATGTGCGGGTGTTACAGGAAAACGCGCACAAGAAAAACATTACGCTTACTGTTGACGATCAGGCCGGGCCTGTCAAAATGTATATCGACCCTAACGCGCTGGGACGTGTGCTGGAGAACCTGTTATCGAACGCGCTGAAGTTCTCTCCTGCCGACACCACGGTTACGCTACGCATGGCGAAGAATGGATCGCATATTTCGCTACAGATCATCGACCAGGGTCCGGGTATACGGGAGGATGATATGCACCGGTTATTCGGCAAGTTCCAGAAGCTGAGTGCGCGCCCTACAGGCGGCGAAACGTCTACCGGCCTGGGGCTGTCTATCGTGAAGGAGCTTGTGGTTGGCCTGCAGGGAAAGATATCCGTGACCAGCGAATGGGGCAAAGGCGCAACGTTCTCCATAGAGCTACCGGTCAGGTACCAGGCTTAACCTGTTAAAAGTTCAGGATAAACTCCTGGAGGTTGGTGGTACGATCGAGTTGTAGTTTTTTACGCAGGCGGTAGCGGCTTATCTCCACGCCGCGTACGGATATATTGAGCAGTTGAGCAATTTCCTTTGTGGACAGGTTCATCCGCAGGTATGCGCTTAGCTTGATGTCTTGCGGGCTAAGCATGGGGAATACGGTTTTGAAGCGACTGGTGAAATCGCCATGTACACGATCGAAGTGAAACTGAAAATGTTCCCAATCGGAATCGGCGGATATATTCTGCTCGATGTTGCGGGTGATCTGCTGCAGCTCCCGGCGTGAATCTTCGCCGGCGGTCTTGCGGATGATCTGGCCCAATGTATTCTTGATGCCGGTCATGAATTCGTTCTTATTCAGCAGGTGCATGGTGGCTGTAGCCAGCTCGTTATTCATATGCCGCAGGTCTGATTCCAGCCGCTCGTGCTGAAGGCGGTTTATCGCTTCCTGTGAATGACGGGATAACTTCTCCAGCTCCGTCTCCTTTTTGCTCAGCTCTTCCTGCTGCCGATGTTCCATTACCTTCTGCTCACGTTGGTATTTACGATCCAACAGTCGGAAGGCCAGGAACAGCAGGGCCACGACCGATATACTGTACAGGACGTATGCCACCACGGACCGGTACCACGGTGGCGCTACTATAAAACTATATACCGACTCGTTGCTTACCTCTCCGTTTACATTGCGCGACCGTACATGAAACCGGTAGCGGCCTTCCTTGAGATTGGTATATTCTTTTTGTGTATTCGGGTTCCAGTCCGACCATCCCTTCTCGTAGTTATCGAGGTAATATTGATACGACACCTCGGCATTGCCTTCGTAGGATGTGGCGGCAAATGTAAAGCTCACCGCATTGCGCTGGTACGGAAGCTCCGGCACGTCGCGTTCTTCCTGTACGTCAGCTATAGCACTTTGCTTATAATAGTTGCCGAAAAACAGTACTGAGTCGCCGCCCGATGTAACCGATACTTTGCGGATCAGCGTCTTGAACAGGCTGCCCTTGCCGGTATGCTTCGAGGGGTCGTAATGTATAAAGCCTTCCTTTGCGCCAAACAGCACCTCGTTGTTCTGAAGAATGGTGATGCTCACCAGGTCGTCGTTCAGGTACTTGCGGATTTTGGGGAAGGTCTTGTCTTCCAGCATATAGTCGCCGACAGCGTTCTTACGAAAGACGCCGATGTATTCACGCCCCACGAAATATATATTACCGAGAGCGTCTTCCTGCATATACCAGATCTGAACATTGGGGCCGAGCAGACGTGTGAATAAATCATCCGGTACGAATGCGTCGGTTTCGGCATGATAGCGGTAAACGCCATGCTCCCCGGTAAACAGCAACTCATTACGGATCCTGAATACGTTGATCAACAGGTTCGAGGGAAAGCCTTTGTCCTTTCCATAGAAGCTGATGCTGCTGATGCTGTCGCCGGCGGGGTTCAGTGTGATACGGTATGCGCCTTTATAACCGTGTGTAACCCATAGGTTACCCGCGTCGTCGAACTCCATCACACGTGACGATTCCTGGAAGCCTGGTATTTTACCCTGCAGTTGCCAGTGGTTGTTAACCCGGGCATAGCTCTGCAGGCCGGTATATGTTCCTTCCACAAGTCGGTCGGGCCGGTTGGGCAGCTGACGGAATACCCACGACCCGGTTTCGGCGGAGATGCGTGTACCGGCACTTCCGTCTATACGTTGCGCGCCGTTGTGATGCCCCATCAACAAGTCGTCGGCATAGTGGCCGAGATGATATACCTGCCCGCGTGTATTATCGATCATGCGAAAAGCGGGGAGCGTGCCACCTTTCCTTTCATATAAGCCGGTGTTGGTGCCGAGGTACAGCCGCGCTCCGTCGAGGTAAGCAGCATAGCCGGTGCCGGGCAGGCCGACCTGCTCGTTGAGGAATGTGAAGGATGAGCCGAGCTCCACATACGCCAGGGCATTGTTCTGGCCGATCCAGAGGTTGTTCAGGTCATCCTCGTACAGACTTAACACGGTTCGGTTCTCCAGGCCACGGCCGCTGGTCATCTGCATCAACAGGTTTCCCTGGGGGTTCACGATAAGCAGGCCTTCGTTTTGCGTGGCCAGGGCGAAGTTGCCATTGCGCAGGCGGATCATGCCGTTTATGGTTCCTTCTTTAAAGAGCTGCTGCTGTTCTGCATTCCAGGGGCGGACGGTTTCGCCTTCCCATAAAAAGATACCGTGTCTGAATGTGGAGATCAGGAATGCATGGCTGTGCAGCGGCAGTATGGCCGAGATGCTCATGCCGGCAAAGAATGCCCCGCCTTTCAGCATGCGCACGCGGTTACCCTCCAGCACGCCGATCCCTTCCGCGCGGATATTGACGTATAGCTGACGGTTTACCAGGAACGACAGGTCCAGCGGCGCGGGCGGCTCGACCACGCTGAGCTGCTTACCGTTGTAGATATAGATCTTGGAAAAGGTGCAGAAGTAGACTTTCTCTTTATCTACAAATATGCTCCACGCTTCATCGAAGTTGCGGTGCTGGATCGGAAGGCTGTCTGCGAGCGAAGTGTATACCAGCTTGCCGCGGGTGTCGGGAAAGAAGTAGCCGAAGTCTGCCTGGCAGCCTACGTAGATGCGGCCGCGGTCGTCGACGGCCACGCTGCGCACTTTGGTACCGTTTCTGACGCCGTAGGTTTGCCACTGATTGCCATCATATTCGAGCAGGCCAAAGTTGTTGGCCACGTATAGCAGGCCCCGCCGGTCCTGGGTTATTGTCAGGTTCTGGATACCGGCACCGTAGTCTAACGGGTGGAAGCTCCGTACAAAAGGCAACCCCGAGAGGGGAGATTGCGCCACAGCCACATTTACCGAAATCGGTGTAGTAAGTATTACAAAAAACAAGATCCAAACTCTGGAATTCATAGGTGATGTGAAAGGCCGATTGTGTGGGTTAACGCCGTTGTTGTACTAAAACTAGGGCAGAAATTGCGATTTTCTATATACCAACCGCATTTTTTATGAGTGTGATGTAGTTTTGATGTAGTGATTTTAAGCGGCTGACGTAAAATTGTTGAGGTCGGTAAGTTGAAACTGGCGGGCGATGTTGCAATGTTTGTTGTGTCACTCAAACGTTTTCGGAAAAAAGCCTCCGGAAACGGCCCCGAGGAATCGGGACACGTGCACTCATGTCAAACCAACTCAATTAACCCGAATGAAAACAAAACTACTGGCGCTCTTAATGACGCTGTCGTTGGTCTCCTACGGCCAAAGCCAGGTTACCGGCCGCGTCACAGACGAAAATGCCCAAGGCCTGCCGGGGGTAAACGTTCTTATTAAAGGAACCTCGCAAGGAACCGTTACCGATGTGAACGGTGACTTCAAGTTTACCAGCGTCTCCCCGGATGCCGTGCTGGTAATCAGCTTTATCGGCTACGTGACGCAGGAAATCCCTGTGGGCGGGCAAACCAACATTTCCACGAAACTGGTACCTGACGCCCAAAACCTGCAGGAAGTTGTGGTTGTGGGGTACGGAACGCAAAAGAAGGCTTTGGTTACGGGAGCGATCTCTTCCGTACAGGCCAGCCAGATCACCCAAACCCCTGTTCTGCGCGTGGAGCAGGCCATGCAGGGACGGATTCCCGGCGTGGTGGTGGCCAATCAGTCCGGCCAGCCTGGTGATGCGCCTACGGTGCGTATCCGTGGTACAGGCACGAACGGCAATGCTGACCCGCTTTACATCGTGGATGGTTTCCCCGTGAGCGGCATCGATTACCTGAGCCCCGGCGATATCGAAAGCATGTCGGTACTGAAGGACGCGGCTTCATCTGCTATTTATGGAGCGCGTGGTGCTAACGGTGTTGTGATCATCACGACTAAAAAAGGAACGCGTGGCAGCGCGCTCAAGGTGAGCTACGATGGCTATGTAGGTGTGCAGAACCCGTGGAAGAAGGTGCAGACGCTGAACAGCAATCAGTATATGATGATGATGAACGAGGGTGCGGCGAACGCAGGCCGCGAGTTACCCTACCCTGTGGGCACCGTGGCAGCTCATAACACTGACTGGCAGGACGAGCTGTTCAATAAGAATGCGCCTATAGCCAGCCACCAGCTTACGTTTATGGGTGGTGGCGAAAATTCAATGTATGCTTCCACTGTCAACTACTTTACACAAGAAGGTATCGTGGGTGGCAGCAAGTCCAAGTTCGACCGTTACTCTTTCCGTATCAACGGCGAGCAGAAGGCGGGTGAACGCTTTACGCTTACCAACAATCTTACGTATACGCAGATCCGCAGGAAGTCGATCGATCCTAACCAGGAATTCGGCGGCTTGCTGAGCAATGCTGTAAACCTCGACCCGCTTACGCCGGTGATCGAAACTGATCCTGCGCTGGCCGCTGCCTACCCTGCCAATTCCGTTCTCAATAATTTGAAGCAGCCTTACGGTATCTCTACACACGTAGGCCAGGAGATCGTTAACCCGCTTGCGAGGCTTGCTGTTACGAATGGCAATACGAAGGTTGACAAGATCGTTGCCAATATCGCGGGAGACCTGATGATCGTAAAGGGGCTGCACATTAAAACATCGTTCGGTGCGGATATGGGGTATGTAACATCGGACAGCTACAGTCCTGTGTTTTACCTGAATGCTGCTCAGCAGAATGCGGAGTCGGATGTATCGAAGAGTACCAACCGGAATTTTATCTGGCAGTGGGAAAACCTGTTGACGTATGACAAAACAATAAACGATGTTCATTTCATTCAGGCGATTGCGGGAACGACCGCTATAGACCGCAGCTATGAAGATCTTACCGGATCTAAGTCAGGCCTGGTGATCACGGATCCGAAGAATGCTTACATCAACCTGGCCACGAACGAACCGACGGCGAAGGCCAATGGTGGAGCCAATGAGGGGTCGTTGTTCTCCATCTTCGGCCGTGTAAATTATTCGTATAAGGAAAAATATCTTTTTGCTGCGACCGTGCGTCGTGACGGTTCTTCGCGCTTCGGTGCGGACAACCCTTACGCGACATTCCCTTCTGTATCGGCGGGCTGGGTGATCAGCGAGGAGGATTTTGCCAAAACGGTACCTATTCTCAACTATGCCAAGGTGCGTGCATCGTGGGGCCAAAATGGTAACGAGAACATTGGCGGTAATTACCCCTGGGCGGCGACTATCGGCACGGGTTATGGTTATACATTCGGCAATACGTTTACCGGTGGGGCTACTTACACTCAGGTTGCCAATCCTAACCTGAAGTGGGAGGCATCGGAGCAAACGGATATAGGTGTGGATCTGCAATTGCTGGACAACCACATCGACTTCACGGCGGACTTTTATATTAAAGACACGAAAGATCAACTGTTACTCAGACCGATGACAGCCAACATTGGCTCCAATCCTGGAAATGGTCCGGTAAACGGGGGGACGGTGCGTAACCGTGGTTGGGAGTTTGCCATTAATTACAACGGCAGTACGAGCGGCGTTCGTTATCGAGCTGGCTTCAACATCTCGATCAACAAAAACGAAGTTATCGAAGCCGTTACACAGAATGGTGCAGGTTATTCTACTTACGGAACGGCTACACGCTATCAGCAAGGTTTCCCCATCGGCTACTTCTGGGGCTATCAGACCAACGGGATCTTCCAGAACGACGAGGCCGCCAGCACTTATGTAAACAAGGACGGCGCGAGGCTGCAGCCCAGCGCAGTGGCGGGCGATGTTCGCTTTGTGGACCGCAATGGAGATGGCGTAATCAACGACTCAGATCGCACGATGATCGGCAACCCCACGCCGAAGGCTATGTATGGGTTTACACTGTCTGCCGATTACAAAGGCTTTGACATCAGCCTGTTTGTTCAGGGTGCTTATGGCAACGACATCTTCAACGGCATCGTGCGTCACGATCTGACTACGTCCAACATGCCAACCTACGCGCTGGAACGCTGGACCGGTGAAGGCTCTACCAACAGCGTGCCGCGCTTCAGCTGGTCTGACCCTAACGGCAACTACACAAAGATCTCCGATCTGTACATCGAAAGCGGCTCATACGCGCGCATCAAAAACTTACAGATAGGCTACAACTTTCCGCAGAGCATAGCGAAACGTGTGGGTATGTCAAAAGCACGTATTTATGTATCGGGTGACAACCTGCATACGTTCACGAAGTACCGTGGCTTTGATCCTGAAATCGGAGCACGTTCAGCGCTGGATATCGGTATCGATCGCGGTGTGTACCCACAATCGAGAACCTTCCGTGCTGGTGTAAACTTTACTTTCTGATCCGTCTAAATCATATATATGAAAAAGATATTTAATTATACGCTCGCATTATGCGCTTCGATGTTCGTAGCGGGCTGCGACGACTTTCTCGATAAAGAGCCACTGGACCAACGCGTCGACACAAACTTCTTCAAAACGGAATCTGACGCGATGGAAGCGCTTGTGTCTGTATACGATGCCCTGCAGTGGAACTCGCTCCAGGGATTCCATCCTTCGGACATGTTTCTCGACGTTGCTTCTGACGATGCTTTTGCCGGCGGCGCGAGCAGCTCTGACGTGCCGAACATTCAGCAGATAGACAATCACGCGATCCTTACGACCAACAACGAAGTTCAGGGATTATACCGCAAATATTTTATCGGTATTCAGCGCGCCAATGCCCTTCTTGAAAAGATCGACAGCGTTGATGCAAGCAAGGAGTTCAAGGCGCAGGTGACCGCGGAATCGAAATTTCTGCGTGCTTATTTCTACCTGGACCTTGTGCGTTTTTATGAAAACGTACCCCTGATAACCAAAACGCTTGTTGTATCAGAATCTTTCCAGCCACAGGCAAAGCCCGCGGATATCTATAACCAGATCGCCCGGGATCTATGGGAAGCGAAAGACGGTCTTCCTGCTACGATCAGCAGAGACGGTCGTGTGACCAAATGGGCTGCGGAAGCGCTGCTGGCACGCGCATATCTTTTTTACAACGGTGTATACAAGGGTGACCTCACGGCCGGTACGAAGACTATTGATCGTGCAGCGGCTCTTGCGTTGCTTGAGGATGTTATTCAAAACAGCGGCCACCGCCTGCTCGACAATTTTGCCGATAACTTTACAAAAGCCAACGAGTTCAGCGACGAGTCTTTGTTCGAGATATCGTATTCCGATCTTCGTTCATGGGGTGATTGGGGATATATTCAAGGAGGTGAAGGCAATATCGGCATCCAGATGCGCGGCCCTCGCCTGGACGAGGTAGGTAAAGAGATCTATGAAACCGGATGGAGCATGAGCACGGTATCTCAATCGCTCGTGGATGCATTCAGCGATAGCGATCCACGCAAAACAGCCACGCTTCTTTCTCAGACCGAGTTCAAGGGTAAGTTCACTGTCGGTTATCAGCATACGGGTTATTACAACAAGAAGTATACTACATCGAAGGACTACAAGCCAACTCTTGGCGGAGCACAGGAGCTTAACTGGGGCAACAACTACCGCGTGATACGGTACTCGGATGTATTGCTCATGGCTGCCGAGCTACAGGTATTACTTGGCAATGCCGGTACTGCAAAAGGGTACCTCGACCAGGTACGTGACCGTGTAGATATGCCTCTTGTTGCCGCGACGCTGGACAACATCTACCAGGAGCGCCGCTTAGAGTTTGCACTGGAGGGGATACGTTATTGGGATCTGCTGCGCCGTGGTCTTGACGTTGCCGCGACAGCTATTAATTCACAGAATGTTCGTGGTCCGCTCTATCAGGGCGACCAGATCACGTTCAACATAACTTTCAACCAGGCACGCAAAGGTTTCTTCCCCATACCTCAGAACGAGCTTGACATACAGGATGGAAAGATGAACCAGAATGACGGCTACTAACCTTACTAAACGCATTGAAATGAAATTCTTAAAATACACCGTACTCATCGGTCTTTTCGGGCTGTTGTTTTTTACCGCCTGCGACCCCCAGGAAGATCCTACGCCTGGTGTAGGCCCGGAGCCTACCGCTGAAGATGCAAAGTTCAGCGCTACACCAGATGCCAGTAACCCTAACCTGATCCACTTCAAGACCTCTACACAGCCATTCAAGGCGTTGTGGGATTTTGGCAATGGTGCTACGGGAAGCGGTAACGAGATAACCGGGGCATTTCCTGCCAAGGGTGACTATACTGTGACGCTTATCATCTTTACGAAAGGCGGGCAGGCCACCAGCAAGCAGGTTGTATCTATTGCCAATACTAATCCTTTGATGCTGAACATTCCGTCGTACAACTTCCTGACGGGAGGTGCCGACGCATTGGAAGGTAAAACGTGGATCGTGGACAAGGGTAGCCCGGGCAACCTGGCGCTCTATTCGGCCGCTACTGGAGAGCGTTATTACAGCGCAGGGCCAAATGAAAAAGATGGCAAAGGTCTGTATGATGACGAGATGACGTTTATGCTGGCTGACTTTGCCTACAAGCACGTGGTAAACAACAACGTATATGTAAATGCCGATTACGGGAGCTCATTCCCCGGTGCTGTAAAAGAGAACGGCGGTAACGACTGGATCGCCCCATACGAAGGAAAGACAAGCGCCTGGAGCCTGGCGGATAACGGCGACAAAACCTATACACTGAGTTTAAGCAACGGCGAGTTTATGGGGTACTACAGCGGGCCGGTGACATCGTATACAATCACCGCGCTTACCGCAGATGAAATGACGCTACGGTCAACGAACAGCACTCAGGGTCTTGTGTGGGAACAAAGGTTCATTCGTAAAGGATTCGTTCGCGAGGTTGTTTTACCTCCTTACAAAATTGAGGATATGCATGACGACTTCGAGGGCAGCGGCAACATTGTATTTGCCGATAACTCGGGCGGTTCATTAAAAGTAGGTTATGACAATCCGGCAACGTTCGGTATCAATACTTCCGCAAAAGTAGGTAAGTACATTAAACCCGATGGCCAGTCTAATGAATATTCCAACGTCCAGACCAAGTTCGACTTCAAAATGGATCTCCGCGACCGGCACATATTCCGTCTGAAAGCGTTTATCCCTGGCTACAATGATTATGTAACGACCGGCGCCGAAGACTGGCAGAGCTATAAGACCCTGCAAAAACAGGTATCGATAAAGCTCCAGAACTCCGAGCTTGGAGGAAACGCATACACCACTCAGGCGGAAGTGATCCAGAGCGGCCTTCCGACTGACGAGTGGGTAGAGCTGACGTTCGACTTCACCGGAGCCAAGGACCGAACAGATTTCGACGTGATCGTGATCCAGATCGGTGGTGAAGCGATCTTTACCGGCGGCACGTTCTTCATCGATGATTTTGAACTGCTTCCGAAGGTGGAGTAGTCAGAACAGGATTAATGGATCCCGATAGAGATCGGGACAAGTTGTGAGGATGGACACGATAAATAAATAACTATTTATCGTGTCCATCTTTATATATCATACTGTCTACGTGGGGTAAACGAACATTATATTTATGAAATACATTTTTTCTTTGGTACTGGTTACCTTGGTGGGGGGCTTGCAGGCGCAGGATTATGGTGACCTGGTTTGGTCCGACGAGTTCGATATTAATGGGGCGCCTTCTTCGGCGAACTGGGGGTATGATCTTGGCAACAACAATGGGTGGGGTAACAATGAGATCCAGACCTATACCAATTCTTCTACCAACGTGCGCGTTGAAAATGGATTGCTGGTTATAGAAGCGCGTAAGAGCGGCGGCAGCTGGACTTCGGCGCGTGTGCAAAGTCAGAACAAGCAAAGCTTTACGTATGGCAAGATAGTATATCGCGCGAAACTGCCCGCTGGCTCGGGCACATGGCCAGCGCTCTGGATGCTGGGGGCGAGTGTATCGAGTGGCTTGAGCTGGCCTGCTTGCGGCGAGATAGATGTTATGGAACACGTGGGTAAGGATCCTGGCAATGTGCACGGATCGCTGCACTCGCCTTCGAGCTATGGCAATACCGTAAATACCGGGGGCACTATGGTGAACACGTATAGCACTGCGTTTCACGACTATGCTGTGCTATGGACTCCGGACAAGATCACGTTCATGGTAGACGATGTACCTTTCTATACTTATCAGCCTGGTACTAAAAACGACCAGACATGGCCGTTCAAGGCTCCGTTCTTTATGATCATGAACGTGGCCATCGGCGGCAACTGGGGCAGCGACCCGCAGTATGAAACCGGCGGTCTGAAGAACGGCGTAGACCCTGCTGTAACACTGGCCCGGATGGAGGTAGATTATGTACGCGTATATCAGGAGTTCAAAGGGCTTAATCTCGCAGGGCCTGATATTGTAGAACAGAATCAACAAGGCCTGACCTATAAGACCAACCAGCTACAGGATGCTACTTACGAGTGGACACTGCCTGCCGATGCAACGATAACCTCGGGCGATGGTACTTCGGATATCACGGTGAACTGGGGTGATACTGAAGGCGATGTAAAAGTAGCGGTTACGTATAAAGGCCAGGTGTATCAAAAGAGTATTGCCGTTACACAAGTAGTAAAACCGGTAACGGATAGTTTCTCATTAATCGATTTTGGCACCACGTGGAATGCCGCCAACGGCCAGAACGTATATACGGTAACACAACAGGATAATGCCATGCGTATAGACTATACCGTAGCACAACCCGCCGCAACACCTTCGCTCACGGGCGTTTTTCCGCGTGCGATCGATCTTTCGGATAACGGCGTTGTTCGTATACGCATGCGCTCTTATAATAAGAGCAGGACGCTCAATATGCGCCTGGACCTTGTGGACAGCGAGGGCAATGCTACCAACAAATCGCCGGTGTTCAATCTCACTCCTCTCGTTACCGATGGCGAATACTTTGACTATACATTCGACTTTGCAAAGACCAATCAGTGGCAATCTGCTAACGGCGCTGTCAATAAATCGCGCATCGCTACGCTCAATCTTTATATAGACTTTGGTGCATTCGGCTCGGCGGGTTCTGATTCGTTGTGGATTGAAGACATCTTTGCCGAGAACAAGATTGCTCCGGAAACGCTACCCACGCGTCCCTCTCAGCTTACCGGTAAGATCACGAACGGCGCACTCAATCTTACGTGGACAGACAACTCTGGTGCAGAGACCGGTTTTGAGGTATGGGCCTCCCCTATCACAGGAAACTCGTTTTCATTGCTTACCACTACAGCTGCCAACACCACTACACTGGCTCCCGCGGGCAATGCCACGGAGTTTGTGTACAAGGTGAGGGCTATCAATGCATCGGGCAATTCGGCTTTCAGCAATACATGGTCGCCCAACGATGTGGTTACGGGTATTGAGGAAGACGCCAACAGCCTGGTAAAGCTATATCCCAATCCTGCTCAAAATCATGTAAAGATCGAGCTACCGGCTTACCCGGCAAACGTCCGTCTGTACAATGCCCAGCAAAAGATCTTAGCCAACACAACGGTGAGCGGTTCCGTAACGCTGCCGCTATCGGCATATCCGGCGGGCCTGTATTACATCGTTGTGCAGCTCCGAAACACTATTGTAACACGTAAGCTTATCATTCAATAAACCTTCTTATGATCAAACATTTTTTATACGGCATGATCCTGGCCGGCCTCCTTATACCGGGGGCGGCCAGAAGCCAGAGCCGCAAGGATAAACACAAGGGCAAGCTGGTGTGGTCTGACGAGTTCAACACTCCCGGCCGGCCCGATACAACGCGTTGGGGCTACGACATCGGTACCGGCGGCAACGGTTGGGGTAATAACGAACTGCAGTACTATACCGACAGATCTGAAAATGCGCGTATTGAGAACGGGGTTCTCATTCTCGAAGCCCGGCGCGATTCACTGAACGGTAAGGCATATACTTCTTCGCGGCTCGTTACGCGTAAGAAAGGCGACTGGCTGTACGGCTATGTGGAAGTAAAGGCAAAGCTACCCAAAGGCAGAGGAACATGGCCGGCCATCTGGATGCTGTCTACCGACTGGAGCTATGGCGGCTGGCCGGAGAGCGGCGAGATAGACATCATGGAGGAAGTGGGCTACGATCCTGACGTTATCCATGGCACGGCTCACAGCAAGTCTTATAACCACGTAATCGGAACTCAAAAAGAAGGTAAAATAACCCTTCCCGGCAGTCAGGATAATTTTCACGTGTATGCCCTGCGTTGGACTCCTGACAAAATGGACTTCCTGATAGACGACAAGATATTCCACACCGTTGCCCGCGAGCCCAGGGATGACTTCAAGGGCTGGCCTTTCGATAAACGCTTCTACCTGATCCTGGATATTGCCGTAGGCGGCAACTGGGGTGGCAAAGAGGGAGTGGATCCTTCGATATGGCCCCAACGTATGGAAGTGGATTATGTGCGGGTTTACCAGCAGTAAACACATTCGGCTTTAAATGACAAACGCCGCGGATTCTGAAGAATCCGCGGCGTATGCCGGATAAACCATAGCGGTTTGTTACATTCCACGCATTTCCGACAGGCGGTTACGCTCGTTCTGCAACTCGCGCGAAAGCTTGGTCTGTTTGTCCATAGCTTTGCGCTTATAGTCTTCATATTCGTTGCTGAGCTCGTTAAAGGCATCGGCACGATCTTTCTGCGATTTGAACATCGCCTGCAGTCTCATTACTCCAAAAGCCACCACACCGAGCAGTACCAGTACGATAACGGCGATCGTGGTCAGGAAAACACTTTTGGTGAAGTCTACACCCAATACGGTTATGTGCGTACTGTCGTGTACAATCTCCTGCATCGACTCCTCTTTTTTCTTCAAGGCAACCTGTGTCTGAGCAAGCTCTGCTTTCAGGCCCTGGACCTTCTTATCGCTATCGCGGCGCGCCTGATCTTTAGCACCGACAGAGTCGCGAACGATCTTCCAGAATCCATCAAGAACCGTGTGTTTGATTACCTTATACTCCTTAAAATCCTGCGAGCGCGACTTCAGAAGAAGAAAGCGTTCATTCAAATTCGGATTACCGGTGAGAACCGCATCCTCAGCAGGCTGCTGTTGAGCATACGTAACCTGAGCAGCCAACAAACAAACCATCGCCATTATAGTCTTCTTCTTCATAGTTGATTTGATCTGGTTAAAACAAACCGCAAACGTAACACTGTATTTTTAATCGGCAAATACAAAGTGTTTCAACGTCTGTATAAACCGTTTAACGTAATGCATAGCCGTTAATTCGATCACGGCTTTTTATCAAGCTTACTGATCTCCGGACATCCGGCACAGGTACGGCAGCGAAAAGGTACGGATCATCCCTTTCTTTTGAAAATCAAATCCGTGTTTTGTACCTGAATAACACGGTTGAACAGTTCCTTGAGATAGTGGTATTCCTCCGAAGTAAAGACCGTCTTGCCAATGACCAGCGAATTGTTCATCAGCAGATGGTTGCCGGTACCTTGCACATCGAAGATGTACTTTCCCCCACTGTTGGGGAGCGCCAGGCCTATCTTTGCCGGCGGGTCTATCAGCTCGAACTCTTCGGGGTACTCGAGGTTCAGGATCATCGTCTGCTCGATGGGTGTACCGAAGTCAACAGGATACAGGCGCTCGTTGGAGCGAAACGGGTTACGCTCCAGGCGCTCGAACAGGAAAGGGTTGAATAAAAAGTTATTCCCCTCTAAATTATCATATCCGCCGATCTCTACATCCAGCTTTTCCACCAGTGGTTTATTGAAATCGTCCACGTGTTCCAGCTGGAAATTCCTGATCTCGATCCGGTCTAACGACTTGTTGAGGTCGTCGATGTATTCTTTGTGGGAATTGAATGTATAGATCTTACGTCGTTGCTCGGCTGCCTCATAGCCGATGTATGTGGTTTGAATGGTGCCACGCAGATAACCGTCGCGATCCAGGCGCAGGGTAAGCATGCGAAGCTTCTTGGCGCGCTCTGTGGCCTTGAGCTCATACCAGTAGGACTCTTTTTCGGCCAGCACTCTACCCTTACCGTTAAGGCACCGCTCCGGCAAAAGTCCGAACGGCACAAAATCGTCTGTGGCATCCAGGAGGTAGACCCTGGTGTCGATGGTTAGCCTGGCTATCACATAATTGAAATCGCTCAGCACGGGGTGCAGCTCCGTGGGTAAACCGTTCTCGCGTGTGGAAAGTAACAACGGCTCCACGCTGAGGCCTGCATATTTCAGCGCGGCCACCAGCGAAAGGTTGATGTCTCCCACGTTACCGGTTTTGCTGTCAAATGCCTTTTTGATGCCTAACTCGCTGTACTTGCCATATACTTCGTTCCAACGATACCAGTCGCGGATAAAGGCGTAGATCTTCCGTGCTTTCGCCAGTGGATCCTGTTCGCCGGCAATTACGTGCTCGACATGCTCGTCCACAATGTCTTTGCCGCGTCTGAGCTGCAAGCCGAATCGTTCTTCCTTGCGTAGCTCGTCCTCGGCGTCCTTCCATTCTTTGGTGATCTTGTCTTTACGGCCGTCGAAGTAATCAATTTCAGAAAGCTCGAAGTTTATAGCCGAGAGGAAGTTGGATTTGGCCGTCATATATTCCTCTTCGATGAACGCAGGAATGTAGCTCATTCTCCATTTGTAACGCGCACAGTCTGCCACGTTGCCGTTTGGCGTAAAACAATTCTTCACGAGCTCGGTCTCGTTATTATCGAGCTTCAGAAAACCGCGCAAGGATATGTTATAGATAAAATTAGCTGGTATTGTGGCCCAGTATTCACTCTTCATTTTCGGAATATCCGACTGAAACTGCCAGGTGCGAAAGTTGTAATAAAATGGCGACTCCAACTCGTATTGCAGTTCGATAACGCTACCGACGCGCACATTGGGCAACGCAAATTTCCGGATGTTTATAAAGCGGTTACGATTCTCGGTAAAGATATTTTTCGGGACCAGGTCAGCCTGTTTGATCACGTTATTCTCGAGATTGAATGTAGCGGCCTTTATATCGCGAAGCCGCTCCTCGCGACCATCCTGTTTGTATAAAGGAATTTCTATCGTACCCTGCTCTAGCCCTTCTTTTTTCAGGATCTTGACCCGTACGTGATACTGTAATATAAGATTATGGTCATTATCGTTATCCATAAAAGCCTCGCCGAACTCGTTGAGTACCACAGCGGCGGCGGATGTATCCTTATCATACGTTTTCATCTCAAGCTCGCGATAAGAGATCTCGCCAAACGGGAACGAATGGCTTTGTCCATAAAGCGGAGTTTGCATCAAAAGCACGAGGAAAGCGAAGAGGACGAAAGATCGATTCATGTAGCGTGGAAAGGTAGGTTAACCCTTACGGGTAAGTCAGGACTCCGCTGATCCGGCATTTAGGTAAAATAAAGACGCATTGCTAACGACAACTGATCGCTCAGCCACGCAGACAAACTGCGCTGAAAGATAGGAAATTTAAATTTTCCATTTTCCGTTTAGCTTTGGCGCTATGAAAATAGGCCTGATCTCCGATACGCACAGCTACCTCGACCCGAAGGTTTTTCATTATTTCAAAGATTGTGACGAGGTATGGCACGCGGGCGATATAGGCGATGCGGCGGTAGCCAACGCGCTCGAAGATTTCAAACCTCTGCGAGCCGTTTTCGGGAATATTGACGAACGGCCGCTCCAGGTACGTTTTCCGGAAGACCTGCGATTCAATTGCGAGGGGCTGGATGTTTGGATGACCCACATCGGCGGCGTTCCTCCCGGCTATAATCCGCGTGTTAAAAAACTACTTAAGGCATCCGCTGCGCCGGATATCTTTATATGCGGGCACTCGCACATTCTCCGGATTAAACGCGATCCAGCCTTTAACAATATGTTGTATATAAATCCGGGTGCCGCCGGGAATCACGGCTTTCACACGATGAAGACGCTGGTGCGCTTCGACATCACAAACAAAATTATCGGCAATATGGAAGTGATCGAGCTCGGGAAACGCGGAGCTCTGCCAGCATAAAACAATAAATACCTGCTATTTACAGGCTCAGAAATGGTAGGTCAACGCGAGGCCGCGATTTTTGAACTGGATGCGGGCGGCCGGTTTATCTCCCTGCTGTTCCATGTACCGGTGATAGCGATGGCCTCCTTTGGTCCACAGAATTACACCGGGAACGATCATGCCCACACCACCGATGGTGCTCAATATGCCAAGCGCAAATTTAGGATCGCCTGACTCATCTACCTGGCCGTTGTAGTTGTTGTACTGGTAGTATGTGTCATCGGATGTGCTTATCAATACCACGCCGGTAACCAGCAATGCTCCGCCGATCATGGTAAGTACGCGGCCGGCATTACGCATGCGATAGCCAGGAGGCGTAACCACGCGGTAGTTACCTTTTACACTCAGTCCCTGAACAATGGGGCTTACGGTGTTGATGGAATAGGATTGTGAGGGCGTTGAATACGCCAATGATTGATTAGTCTGCGCAAAAGCAGCCGCCGGCAACGCCAGCAATAGTAACAGGGTATATTTCATGGTAACACCATAGGGGGTTGCAAGTCAGATCTGCTGACCGTGCATAGTGGCACAGTCAGCAGACGACCTAGGTGTTCCGGACAATCAAGGACCTTAGCCTTATACGTACTGGTTAAGCATTACCGGCATCACGAGCATCAGGATGTCCTCATTCTCGTCTTTGTCAGCGGGCAGGATCACACCGGCTTTATTAGGAGCCGACATCGTAAGGTTGATCTTATCGGAATCCAGGTTGGTAAGCATTTCGATAAGGAACTTAGCATTGAAGCCGATTTCGATATCTTCTCCATCGTGCTCGCATGAAAGGCGCTCATTTGCTTCGTTCGAGAAGTCGAGGTCTTCCGCGGAGATCTGGAGTTCGCTACCTGTAATTTTGAGACGCACCTGGTGAGTGGTCTTGTTTGCATAGATCGAAATCCGCTTTAAAGCACCCAACAGATCGCTGCGCTCGATACCCATACGGATGTTATTGCCCGAAGGAATAACGTTTTCATAATCCGGGAAACGCTCGTCGATAAGACGGCAGATCATTTTAATATTGCCGAACTTGAAGAATGCGTTCGACATGTTGAAATTTAGGCTTACGTCGGTATTCTCCGATGGCAGGGTGGCCTTCAAAAGGTTCAGCGCCTTACGGGGAATAATGATAGCATTACCATTGTCCGACTTTACATCGGCTCTTCTGTAGCGCACCAGGCGGTGGCCGTCGGTAGCTACGAATGTTGTATTTTTCTCTCCCAGGTTCACGTATACACCTGTCATCGCCGGACGAAGTTCGTCGTTGCTGGTGGCGAATATGGTATTGTTTACGGCGCGGGAAAGAACTTCAGTAGAGATTTCAGCGGAGAAGTCGTTTGATACAGACGGTACTTTAGGGAAATCGGTAGCGTTTTCACCGGAAAGTTTATAACGACCGTTGTCAGAAATGATCTCCACGCTGTACGTAGACTCGTCGATCGAGAACGTTACAGGCTGTTCGGGCAGGTTCTTGAGCGTATCGAGCAATATTCTTGCAGGAACGGCAATACTGCCTTTTTCTTTCGATTCCACCTGAATTTCGGTGATCATCGAGGTCTGGAGATCCGATGCTGTTACTGTTAACCCTCCCTTATCCAGTTCGAAAAGGAAGTTTTCGAGAATCGGTACCACCGGGTTGGTTGTAATAACACCGTTGATATTAGAGAGCTGCTTAAGCAAGTAGGACGAGTTAACGATAAACTTCATTGCTGAAAAAAGTAAGTTTTGTCTGTAAAAACGCGTAAAGTTATAAACGGGAGGCTAAGGTGCAAAAAAACCTGGAAAATCCTGCTACTTATCCGCAAAAAAACCTTTTGGACGAAGAACCGGCAATATGCGTGCTGCATCAAAAATAGCCCATTCGGTGCCATTTACCTCTCCGGCGAACTGTTTTCCGGTGGATAAGGGATATATTTTAAGGGAATATTGCCGTCCTGCGATATCTTCCACGGTTATCGCCACGATCGGTTCCTGACCCGCAAATGCCTGCGGAAGCGTGTCGGCTTTTACATATTCGTTCGCGGTAAGGGGCAAAATGCTGTCCATATACTCGTTCAGCTTTGTGGTGTCGGTCTTCTCCACGCCTTCCACCCCGAAGAAATCGTCCTGCATCGCAATCCTGAAGTCGTTGCGTTTATCCGGAAATGTGGCCTGCAGTGATTTGAAGCTGCGCCAGTTGAAGGGGAAAACGTGCTTATCGCGCCACTGAGCTTCCTTTAGCTCAAAAATACCGGAGGCATAAACCCGATAGCCGGGTATTATCATTATATAGGGCACGTCGTCGCCTTCCAGTTTAAAGAAAGCCTGCGATTTGCCGCCATTCCCTCCCGCATAGAACGTTTCCTCTCTCAGCTGATCGGCTATTAGATCTACTTTTACACCCGTTTTCTCAAGCGCCGTTGCGATGGAGTCTTTAAGAGATGCAGCAACCGGTCTGCGTGGTTCAGCCTGCTGCAGCGTGGCGAACAGTACTTCGATCATCGCCCGGTCAGCAGGATATTTCCCGTTTACGCTCCAGCGGCCATCTTTAAAGGTCAGGTCTATAGAATCTGAAGATGATGCCAGCTGTATCCGGTCTACTGTTTTCAGATCTACCTTGCGGAAGAGATTCTTGTCTACGACGAACGATGTGTCTTCCGGCGATACCCAATATGCCGTGGCCACCGTAGCTGCGATGAGCACGAGCAGGATGATGAGTAACCGTTTATTTCTTTGTTCAAGCATATCAGAACCGCGCATATTTACGTCTCCGCCAATAAACCCGCACCACGCCGTAGGTCACCAGCAGCACCAGCGGCACCACCAGGTTTATAACCTGCCAGGTAACTTTCTCGCTGCGTACCTTCTCGCGATCGAGGGGCCGGATCTTTACTTCTTTGTTACGTGTCTGTATCAGGCCACCGTCGTCGGTCAGGAAAGCCAGTATATTCAACAGCAGGTCGCGGTTGGCGAAGGTGTAGTTGGTATAGGGATCGAAGCCCAACGCCTGTGGTTGCCCGGTGCGTCGGTTTATCTCGTTGCGGGCCAGGTCGCCATCGGCGATAACCACCAGCCGGGTATCTTTGCTCAAGCCTTTGAAACCTGCTGTATCGATTCCCTCCGGAGCAAAACGATTCTTATATAAGGAAGTGAACCGCCCTTCCAGCAGGTAGCCCACGGGTATGCTGCTCATGTTATACTCCTTTGTCAGGTCCTGGCGTAGTATATTGAGGTTTACGTGAACGGGGGCGGCAACGGTTCGCGAGTATGCCGAACTGAAGAGCAGCGGCGTTTTACGAATGCCGGCAGCCTTTACTGTATCCATGCTGCTTACAAAGCGTGTTACCACGGCGTCGAGGTTACGCGTGATGGGGTGATCGGCGTAATGGTTTATCAGCGGGAAGAACGGCCACTCCAGGGGTTGAAGCCTTGGCTTGCCATCCTGTGTTTGCCCGGTGACAAAGGGGTACATCGCCGCGGTATGATCCTGTACCAGGTCCAGGTTCAGGCGCACGCCGTAGCGGAACAGTTGGTCGTCCAGGTCAAGGTTATACGGAAAGGCGAGGTAGTTCTCCTGCGCGGCGCTGTCCATGCTGGCGCCGAGCTTATCCAATAAGAAGAGCACTTTGCCTCCCTTCATTATATACTGATCGAGGCAATACTTGTCTTGCGGTGTATAGGATTGCGTGGGTTTAGCTATGAGGAGCGCATCGAAACCGGTCAGGGGCTGGCTGCCATTCAGCGTGACACGACTCACGTCATAAAGGCGCTGCATATCGCTGCGGAGACCGGCTATATCCAGGCTATCGAGCTCGCCGTGTCCGGTTACAAACCCTACTCGTTTACGGCCCATGTTCGACAGTGTATGGATCGCGCTGGCTATTTCGTATTCAACTCCCTCGATGGATTCGTTGATCTCTTCCTCCTGCTTATGTGCCTTGTTGCCTTTGAGCAGCATTACTCCGGTTTCAAGCCCGCCGTACGAAACAATGGCGCCGGGAAAGATGATCTTCTCCACGCGCTGGCCGTCGGCATTGTCCACAACGTTGGTTGGTTGTATGCCGCGTGCTGCCAGGTCGGCCATAAACTCTGATCTCGCCTTCTGCCCCATTGCCTGCGCCGGGTCGGTAAAGGTGTAGCGAACCTTGTTGCCCGAGTATATGCGAAACTCTTCGAGTGTTTCGCGTATGCTTTTCTGGAACCGGGTGAATCCGGGGTTGAGATCGCCCTCGAGGTATATTTCGATATATACTACATCGTCCAGCTTTTTCAGCATCTCCCAGGTTTGGGGTTTGATGCTGTAGCGCTTCTCTTCGGTGAGGTCGGCGCGGAAGAAATAACGGGACGCCAACAGGTTTATCAATACCAGTAGCACGAGGCCATTGGCAAACAGCAGGATATCGTTCAGCTTACGGCTCTTCCAGTTTACCATTGTCTGCTGCCCAGGGTTAGTTTAGTAAGCGAGAGCATAAGGAAGATCACGCTGAAGAAGTAAAGTATATCGCGGCTGTCGATAAGTCCTTTGCTAAGGGCATCGTAGTGATATAGAATACCCAGTTGCCGCACGGTAAGTGCCTGCGCACCCCATACCGACAGACCTGCCAGCGAATCGAAGCCTGTGAAAAGTACAAAACAAAGGAAGGCCGCCACGATAAAGGCCACGATCTGGTTTGCCGTAACGGACGATGCCAGGATGCCCACCGAGCAGAACACACCGCCCAGCAAGGCCAGCCCGATGTACGAGCCGATCACGCCTGGTGTATCTACATTGCCAACCGGGTTGCCCAGGCTGTAGACAGAATAGTAGTATATAACGGTGGGAATAAGCGCAAAAAGCACCAGCAGGAAGCTGGCAAAGAACTTACCCGACACGATGCCCCAGTCGGTAAGCGGTTTTGTAAGCAGCAGCTCGAGCGTGCCGGCTTTGTTTTCTTCGGCAAAGCTGCGCATGGTTACGGCCGGCACGAGGAATATAAATACGTACGGCCCGAGCGCAAACAGCGTGCCCAGATCGGCATAGCCATAGTCGAGCACGGAGGTATCCGGAAACACCCAAAGTAACAGTCCGGTTGCAACCAGGAAAACACCGATCACTACATAAGCGATGAGCGAGTTGAGGAAGCTATTGAATTCTTTCGAAAGAACCTGGATCATTCGTATAGAGGAGTCTGCGCAAAAGTAAAGTTAATTTTCGGAATGCTCAGCGGTCGTTTCGCTGGTGAGTGAGCGGAAGATGGATTCAAGCGAGTTCTCCTCCTGGCGTAGCCCGACGAGCGACAAACTGCGGTCGGCCGCAAACCGGAAGATCTCCGGTCGTATATCCCGGCCCTCTCCGGCGTCGATACGAAACGTTCCCGGGCCTTGTTGCTGTACATCCAATACACCGGCAAGCTGCCGGAGATCT
>Ga0247764_1000042_pt1 | contig 56942 bp, 48 predicted proteins | sample UWRJL051202B4_FD_179932 | JGI IMG/M metagenome (GOLD analysis project Ga0247764, IMG submission 179932) | Plant litter microbial communities from Arlington Agricultural Research Station in Wisconsin, United States - UWRJ-L051-202B-4 | ecosystem: Environmental > Terrestrial > Plant litter >... | reverse complement strand
CACTGGAACTCATCGATCATCGGGTGGGATCCGCCTAAATCCGGGCAGACGAGTACTGCAACGACGGCCAAGGTTACGGGTGTAAACGGCTTTTCGCCCTGGACTATGAGTGGCTCGACCACGCCGCTTCCGGTGACTCTTACAAGCTTCTCTGTAAAACAGCAGGGTAGTGAAGCGTTGTTACAGTGGAGTACTGCCACGGAGCTGAATTCGGATTACTTCACTGTGGAACGCTCTACCGGAGACCTCGAGAAGTTCACTGTCATTGACCGGCAGGAAGGTAACGGTACCGCGAACACTGCTCATCATTATTCCGCTTTCGATACCAAGCCTGTTCAAGGTAAGAATTACTATCGCCTGAAGCAGGTAGACTTCGATGGTAACTACAGTTACTCCGATATCGAAGTTTTGGATTTCGACGGTGGTGTGATCGACGGGCCTATTATGAAAGTATATCCGAATCCGAGTGTGTCCGGCAAGGTTACGGTTGAGATCCACGGCCTTGGTGATGGAGATGATATCACAATAAGCCTTATCGATATGAAGGGTCAGACTGTGCTGGAGAGGGCGTTCCGTGTGGACTCGGGCGGCGTGCTTACGAAAGATATTGCCTTCGATACGCAGTTGCCGCATGGCCTTTATGTTATTAAGGCAGGGCCCGTGGTTGGACTTTCACAAAAGATCATTATCGAGTAGCCGTAATATTACTGCTTCAATATGTAGCCAATGCCGCGGACATTTTCTATTCGTAGATTTATGTCCGGACGGAGGTATTTGCGGAGTTTGGAGACAAATACATCCATGCTTCGGGCTACGAAGAAGCCATCTTCTTCCCAGATGGTTTTGAGGAATACGTCGCGTTCGATCACTTTACCGGCGTGGCGGAAGAAGATCTCGAGTATTTTGCATTCTTTGTAGGTAAGGCGGTTGGTGATGCCATTGGCTTCGAGCAGGAGGTTGTGGATATCGAGTGTTGTGTTTCCGGCTTTGAGGATGGAGACGTGGTCTGCCGTGGTAGCCTTGCCGAGTGATCGTTTCAATATTGCTTCCACTCTGTATCGAAATTCTTCGATACTGAAGGGTTTACAGACATAATCATCGGCGCCTACCTGGAAGCCGCGGATACGGTCTTCGGTTTGACTGCGGGCGGTGAGGAATACGATAGGCACCTGCTGGTTGTACTTACGAATTTCGCGCGCGAGGTCGAAGCCATCGCGCTGAGGCAGCATAATGTCGAGTATACAGAGATCGAACGGGTGGCTGTGGAAGGCGGAGAGGCCTTTCTCGCCGTTAGGATACAGTTGTACGTCGAGGCCCTGTGCATCGAGGATGCCTTTGAGCAGGAAGCCGAGGCTTTCGTCGTCTTCCACGAGTAAGATCCGTGCGTTGCTCATGCCTGTGGGATATATATGCGTACGTCGGTTCCTTTATCGAGGGCGCTGTCAAGATCTACGCGGCCGCGGTGCAGCTTTATGACGCTCTGGACGAAGTTGAGTCCGAGTCCAAACCCTTTTACGTTATGTACGTTTCCGGAGGGGACGCGGAAGAATTTTTCGAACACCTTACGTTTCAGTTTGGGGGCTATGCCGATGCCGTTGTCTATTACTCCGATCTCGATGCCCTGGCGATTGTTCCTGGTCTCCACGATGATCTGTGGGGTATGCAGTGTATATTTCTCGGCGTTGTCGATGATATTACTGATGGCCTGCGCGAGCAGCTCGCGGTCGCCGAGGATGTGTGTTGTTTCGGCGCGGAGGTTCAGCTGAATGTTGCCGCGGCGTTCCTGTATTTTCATCTGGAAGGTTTCGGCGCAGTCGGCGAGCAACTGGTGTATATCGAGGTTTTCCAGCGCGGGTCGTTTGAGGTGTTCGGCTGATGATCCCAGCAGTACGTCGTCGATCTTGCGGCGGAGCTTTTCGTTTTCTTTCAGCAATATGTCGATATATACCTGGCTGTCGGGTGGTGTGGTTGTTTTGTGTTTCAGTACTTCTCCGGCGATACGGATGTTGGTTACGGGAGTTTTGAACTCATGCGTCATGTTATTGATGAAGTCGCTTTTAAGTTCTGCGAACCTGCGCTCGCGGAGCAGGGATACGATGGCATAGGCGAAGAAGCCCATCATTAGCAGCACCATAAAGGTAGAGAAGATCCATATATCCAACTGGGCGGCCAGATAGCTTTGCTTGCGAGGGAAGTATACGGCAAAGTTCTTTGCTAAATGCTGTTCGGGCAGCATAGTAGCCGTTGCGTCGGCTTTGGGCTGCGTGGCTTTTACATAATTGCCGTATACCAATGTATCGTCGTCGGCATTGTATACGCCGAGCTCGTAGTCTATGGAGAGGCTGCGCAGCAGGAGCTCGCGTTTCAGGAGGTCATCGAGTGCCTGGTCGTTCAATTCGCTTTCTGTTGAGACGAAATAGAAGTTGGATGACAGTTTTTTTACTTCGGGTGTATGCGATACTGAATCGGCTACTTTTTTCAGGGCGATCTGTACGCGATGATCGAATTGTTGTTCGGCTGTATCGAAGGCCCGTTTGAACCAATATACCTGTACAACCAGCAGGCAGGTGAGGACGGCTGTTCCCCAGACGATGACCTGTTGTAAATACTTTCCCTTCATATATTAAAATTACGCATTTAATTCCTGTTGTTCGTGGCGCATACGGTTTTTAACACTCGTTTAACACTTCTTTACACTTGTTAACCCTACGCGGGTAGATATGTGCGTAGTCTTGTAAAAAACAAGATTATGCATGCTTTACAGTTTTCCAGGTGGGACTTTATATTCTTTATTGTCTCCGTTGTCCTTATTACTGCCGGTTTCCTGGCTGTTGCGTTGGACCCTGTCGATAACGGCTTTGGTATTGCCACGCTGTGGGTTGCGCCGCCGCTTCTGCTGGCCGGTTTTCTTCTGCCGGTGGCGGGCATCGCGGGGTCGTCGCTTTTGCCCTGGAGCCGGGTTGTGAGCATGTTCCAGGCGGATCCTGTTAAGCATACTGCCGGGGTAGTAGTGATGCTTATCGCGTTCATCGTTTACCTGTGTACGCTCGAGCCGACGGCAAGTCTTTGGGACTGCTCGGAGTTTATCGCATCGGCTTTCAAGCTACAGGTTTCGCATACTCCGGGTACGCCGCTGTGTATCCTGATCGCGCGTGTGTTCACCATGCTTTCTTTTAACGATGTGACACGCGTGGCATGGTCCATCAATATGATGAGTGGATTGTTTTCGGCGTTAACGGTCTGGTTTGTTTTTTATACGATCTGCCATTTTATCGGGCGTGTTTCGCCTGGCGGGTTGAGGTCGTCGTGGGGCGCGGTGCTGGCGGCAGCGGGAGGGAGTCTGTGTGTTGCATTCTCGGATTCGTTCTGGTTTTCGGCTGTTGAGGCTGAGACCTATGCAGCAGCCTGTTTCTTTTTGATGGTGCTGCTCTGGCTTATTCTTACCGGCAGAGACCTGCCTGACGGTCAGCGTGCGCGCCGGCTGGTGCTGATCGCTTATGTTTCAGGTCTTGCTTATTGTATTCACCCGATGTGTTTACTGGCACTGCCTGTTCTGCCGTTTACGTGGTATACCCACCGGCGTAATCTTTCTTTTGTAAATGTACTGCTATCGGCGATGACGGGTTTTCTTATTGTGTTCGTTATCAACCGGGCAGTGGCGGTTGGTGTTTTCCAGGCATCGTTTTCGGCGGACCTGTTTTTTGTGAATACGCTCCACCTGCCGTTTTATTCCGGGGCGGTGGTGTTGTTTGTGCTGACGATCGGTATATTCTATATCGTGCTGCGTAAATATCCGCGGGGTGCGGCCTATACATGGTCGGTTGTATTTCTGCTGGCGGGTTTTTCTCCGTATATGTTGCTGTTCCTTCGGTCGGCGCATAATCCGCCGATCGATGAAACGAATCCTGAAAACCTGTATATGATCAAGGCCTATATGAACCGTGAATCGTATCCAACCAGTCCGTTGGTTTTCGGGCCTTACTTCGATGCGGAGGTGGAGGATGTGACTATTAAAAGTCAGGCATATGCAAAAGGGAAGGATGCCTACGAATTATCGGGACCTCTTATCGACTACCGTTATGCGGGTGACAGGCAGATGATCCTACCCCGATTATACAGCCGTGATCCGGATCATATAGAAGCCTATCGAAACTGGCTAGGGCTGCGGCCGGGGCAGAAGCCTACATTTTCGGATAACCTGCGGTTTATGTTTACGGCGCAGCTGGGACATATGTACCTGCGCTATTTTCTTTTCAATCTTGCGGGTCGTGAAAGTGATATTCAGGGCTCGGACTGGCTGAAGCCGTGGGAGCCTTTAACGCTGGACAGCGCCTTTGATAACAAAGCCCGTAATCAATACTGGATGTTACCGCTGCTAGCGGGGATACTCGGGTTGGTTTATCAGTATAAGAACGATCGTAAGGGTTTTTTCTCTATTCTCATTTTCTTTGTGATCACGGGCGCGGGTCTTGCGTTATATCTCAACTCTCCACCTGTGGAACCGCGTGAGCGCGATTATATTTATGTGGGCTCTTATATAGCCTTTTTGTTCTGGACGGGCACGGGCTTTTATGTGGCGGGCAATTTTCTGAGTAACAGACGTTATGCTTTGTGGCTCACGGCGTTGTTGAGCATACTTCTGCCGTTGTGGATGTTTTATCAGAACTACAATGATCACAATCGCACCGGGAGGACTTTCCAGGTAGATAGTGCCCGCAATATGCTCGGCAGCTGCGCACCGAATGCTATTCTTTTTACGGGTGGTGACAACGATACGTTTCCGTTGTGGTACCTGCAGGAGGTGGAAGGTTTTCGTACGGATGTTCGTGTTGTTGTGCTCAGTTACTTCAATACGGACTGGTATATTCACCAGCTTACGAAGGGCTATTACCGGTCGAAGCCTTTTGCCCTGACCCTGGATGAGAAGGCATACCGGCAATACGGTCCCAACGATGTGCTGTATGTACAGGAAAGTATCAAAGACGGTATCGACGCGCGTAAGTTTCTGCAGCTTCTCAATTCAGAGTACCCGGCGCTCACGATTCATACTCAGCAAGGCGATGCTTACAATATTATCCCTTCGCGAACATTGGACATACGTACGGACGTACGGCCTGAGAATGCGGCTACGGCTGCCTCCTTTACCGATACGATGCAACAGTCCGATCTTACGTTGAAGCTTACGGACAATTACCTGTATAAAAATGCTTTGGCGCTGATCGATCTTATCGTGAGCAACCACTGGCAACGGCCGATGTATTTCAATTTCACGTCGATGAACCAGATCGGTCTCGACCTGGCGCCATACCTGGCGCAGGAAGGCACTTTGTTCAGGCTTCGTCCTCATGCTTCGGCGGATAAAGGTATTGTTGTAGACAAGGCGCTTGCTTATAAGAATCTTATCGAGGATGGTGATTATACGAATCTCGAAAGGAAGGATGTTTATTTCAATTATGAGGATTACACGCTGCGTATCATCACTCCGCTGCGTCAATCGTTCAATGCTCTTGCGGCGGCTTACCTGACGGATGGTGACGGTGTAATGGCTGGCAAGGTGCTTCGCTTTGCCGTCGATAAATTGTATCCGCCGCACTTGCTTCCTTCATATGCAAATCTTCAGACGGCGGAGCTGCTCGTGGCTGTCGGTGACGATACGCTTGCGCGGACGCTGGTTACGGCGGCATCTGTATATGCTTATGATCGTGTACAGGAAGATAGGAACCGGGGCCGGCCTATAGACCAGGGCGACCTATACATGTTGAACCGCTCTTCGGCAATGCTGAAGGTGATGGATGGCGCGGGTGATGCAGAGCAGCTGAAGTTGCTCGAGGGCAACCGTTAGTCGCCCGGTCGGCCATGATCATCTGGCGTTGCTGACCACAGGTATTTCTGTAGGATCGCAGTATATGCTGCCGTCGGCCTGCTTGTAGTAGCGGGGGATGCCGAGCGTATCCATTTGTTTCATGGCCCAGTCATTGAGCAGCGATATGAACGGCATAAGCTCTGTGCCCGACGGCGTCAGCGTATATTCTACGCGTGGTGGCAACTCGGCGTAGGCCTGGCGTACAATGAGGCCGTCGTGCTCCAGCTCGCGCAATGCCTGTGTGAGCATCTTGTGCGTTACTCCGGTGATACGTTTGCGCAGCTCGCCATACCGACACGTACCGTTCTGCAGATGCCAGATGATACGGCCTTTATATTTGCCACCGATGCGCTGAAATGCGTAGTCGACGGAGCATGTGGGTGTAGGTAACGATTGTTCTTTCATTGTCTTTATTTTTTTTCTTGCTCACTATCAGTATTACTCACCTTTTGGTAAGGTGGGTACTTTAAAGTGCATACTTGATTGTAGCTGCCGGGACTGCCAGCTTTGCCTGGTAACAAAAAAACTATGAAAGCAATTCAATTCAAACAATTCGGTATTGAAAACCTTTTGTTGACTGATGTAAAGACCCCGTCGCCAGGACCTTTCGAGGTACTTTTGCGTATGGAAGCGGCTTCGCTGAATTATCTTGATGTGGCGCTTGTGCGCGACATGTATAACCCTGCGCTTGTATTGCCCCGTATTCCGGTTTCGGAAGGCGCAGGGGTAGTAGAGGCTGTGGGGAGCGAGGTTACCCGCTGGAAGAAAGGTGATCGTGTGATGGTGAGCTTTTATCAGAAGTGGCTTGCGGGTAAACGTTCTCCTCAAAATTACAATGTGCAGACGGGGCAGGCCACTCGGGGTTTGCTGGCTGAGTATGCGTGTATACATGAGGAGGCCCTTGTGCGTACTCCGGCTCATCTTTCCAGCGCGGAGGCTGCTACGTTGCCTATTGCTGGTGTTACGGCGTGGAACGGATTAATGGTTCACGCAGGTCTTAAAGCCGGTCAGACGATCGTTACGCAAGGCTCGGGTGGTGTTTCGATGTTTGCGTTGCAACTGGCCAAGGCGACGGGTGTGCGTGTTATCGCTACTTCGAGCTCCGACCATAAACTGGAGAAGCTTGTGGCGCTCGGGGCCGATGCGGTCATCAACTACAAGGCTAATCCAGAATGGCACGAAGAGGTGCTGAGGCTTACCGACCAGACCGGCGCGGATGCTACCCTGGACATCGGCGGGGAGCAAAGCATAAGCAGTTCTCTGCGGTCGGTGAAGATCGAGGGTTTTGTAGGCGTTGTCGGTTTTCTGGGGGGTACTGTTTTGCCTATCGACTTTTTCCGGGCGGTTGTTTATACGTTGCGCATTCAGGGTATTTCTGTTGGCCCCCGCGAGCACCTGGAAGACCTGGCGAAGGCTATGGAATTTAACGGTATCAAGCCTGTTATAGACCAGATATTCCCAATAGCGAACACCCAGGAAGCTTTCCGATACATGGGTAGCGGTACGCATGTTGGGAAGGTGGTATTAGCAATCGATTAGATTTTGTAAGCAAATTGTGCAGGAAACGCCTGTTACGAAGGTTGTCTATACCCATTGAAAAACTTTACGCAGCAAGGTAAAACTTTTGCTACCTTTGGTTTGGACGAACCTATACATTTCTATGCGTACGTTTCTTTTCTTGTTTTTGCTGGCTTCCTGTGGCATGGCATCGGCACAGTCCTTTGTTACGGGCACGTATTCTGGTTCTGCAAGTACGCCGCGGCAATATGATTTCCGTAACGACGGTACGTTTGCGTTAACGTATTTCGATGGGAACGGTGCCGAGCCGTTTGTAGCCGAAGGAACTTATCGTGTAACCCGTGACAGTATAGCGGGTGTTGACTCTTTAAAGCTTGATTTTGCATCGTGCGACGTTTGCCGTACGGGTCGTGCTGTGTATTTCGTCAACGGTGTTGGCGATACGCTGGCTGTTGTGAGATTGTATAACGAGAGTCTGAACGGTGCTGGCTGGCAGGGGCGAATCAATATGACCACGCAACGAAATACTTCGTTCGACCTGAAAGTTGTGCAGGGTGGAGAACAGTTATTTTACCGTACTCATGATATTCATGTGAACGATATTGTTACTCTTGCACTTCCGGGTAATGAGCCGGTTGAGATACCTATACAGAATACGTCGGGCGATGCGTATGTTCCGTATCGGACCTACACCTGGAACCCGGATGTGGCTGTGGCGCCAATCGGCTACAGACTTGCTGATGTGACTGCGTCCGGCATAAGATTGCAGTCTGCGCCTGGCGATAAAGGCTCCGTGTGGTATGATCGGGTGGCTGATGCGGACGGTACCGCCGTGGCGTCTGAGTACAGCCAGGGCGAACCTGTGGTGCAACGGCCGCGTCGTGAATTAAAGGGTCTGAAAACTGTTCTCGATATTACTTTCTTTGTTCTTCGAATTGCTATCGATGTTTCTTTGAGCGGAGGTTTTTCTTCGCATTCGTATGGTTCATCGCATGATACGCATTTCAACGGCCGTACGCGTGGCCGGTAGGAATTTATTTTTAGATGCTTATAAATGAAACGGTCCCGCTTGTCGGGACTGTTTCATTTATAGATGGAATGATGTGCCTGTCGTTGCTTTCCGTTTGATGTTGTTATTTAAAGTCTGTGGAGAGTGTTATGTTTTTATTGGTGTCTATTCCGGTTTGCAGCATCTGTATTTTATAGTTTGCGTATTGCAGGGCATCTGATCCCAATAACAAACGCAGTGGCGGTTCATCCAGGTGGCTCATTTCAATGATCACGGCTGCTACCTTTTCGGGATCGCCGATCTGATTTCCGGGTATGTCTTCGCTGTGTTTACGTCTCTCCTCGGCAAGCGCGCTGTATTCCGCTATGGGATTTTGAGGATGTGTTATCGAGCCGCTGTTGAGGAAGTTTGTGCGTACGTAGCCGGGCTCTATTACCGTTACTTTTATGCCGAAGGGGCTAACCTCTTGTGCCAACGCTTCGGAGATGCCTTCTACGGCGAACTTGGTGCCGCAGTATATGCCCCAGCCGGCGCCTGAGATCAGTCCAAATACGCTGGACATGTTGATGATGTGTCCATGGTTTGCCGCGCGCATGTGTGGCAATACAGAGCGTGTTATATTCAATAAGCCAAAGACGTTTATATCGAAGCTTGCCTGTACTTCTTTGTTCGACGTCTCTTCTATTCCGCCGATGAGGCCGTAGCCTGCGTTGTTTACAAGGACATCGATGCTTCTGAAGTGGTCTATTGCCGAGGCCACGGCTTTGCGTACGCTGTCTTCGCTGACGAGGTCGACCTGTAAGGGGAGGAATTGCGGGGTGTTGTTGCCGACCGCGTTTTTCAGGGCATCGAGGTTGCGGGCTGTTGCCACGACATTATGACCCTGTGCCAACAGTTGTTTTGTCAATACCAGGCCGATTCCCTGTGATGAGCCTGTAACGAGCCACGTTTTTCTTTGCGTTTCCATTTTGCTGATGTTTATTGATGCAAAGTAACGGGTGTTGGCCCGGTTGGCTCTTGTTCAAATGCTAGTAATACTTGCTAGTTTCAACTATTCACAGGGAGAGACGCGTTTTCGCGAAATTCGGACGGCGATATGTTTTCCTTTTTGCGAAAGAAGGATGTAAAGGCTGCGTGGCCTGAGAAGCCGAGGACGTAGCTTATGGTTTGGATGTCCCAGCCGGTATGTACCAACAGCGATTTCGCTTCGTACAGCAGCCTTTCCTGGATGTGCTCGCGCAGTGTTTTTCCGGTTTGATTTTTTACGAGTGTGTTGAGGTAGTTCGGGTGCACGTGGAGTTGTTCTGCAAACTCTGCGGCGGTCTTGATCTTCACTATGCTATCTGGCCGCTGTACCTGGAAGGTGGTTTCGAGCAGGGTCAGGAAGCCATGTATATAGGTATAGCTTTCGGGTACTGCGGCATCTGCCAGATTCTTACCCGCCCGTTTTGCTTCGAGCAGGATCATTTGCAGATGGAGCAATATGGCTTCTTTCCTGTCTGTGTTGTCGCTTTCGTTTTCTATGAGCATCATCCCGAAATATCGGTTGACAGCAGTTGACTGTTTTTCGTTAAGCTGTATGACTGCCTGCGAGGGTTTGAAGTATGGATAGTTCCGGAACTGCTGTAGCACATGGTCTGTTTGGCCGAAGTATTTTGGGTGGATAAGGCAGAAGTGTCCGCCGGTTTCGGCTGAGGTTGTTTGCCAGGACATGATCTCGTCGGGGTGCAGGAATGCTATGTCTCCAGGGCTAAGGTTGTATTGGTGCAATCCGACGGTGAGTATGCCGGTTCCCGATGTGATGTGGAAGATCTTGAAGAACTGTCTGCGGTTTGGCGAGATGTAATCGTTTACGGGATAGTTGTCGCGGTTCCTGACGGTGAACCATGCTGCATTTACGGGGTATTGCTCTACTTCGAGAAAAGGGATTTTGAAGCTGGCCTGTGCGAAGGTTTCCAACTCCAGCCGTGGGATATCGGATCTTTCCATGCACAAAGTTACCGATTCCTTTATCATTTGCATTGCCAGGAAATGAAAAAAGGCGGCACAATAAAGTGTCGCCTTTGGTTCCGGTAGAGGAACATTGTCGTTATTCGAACTCTGCCTTTATCAGGATATCTTCCTTTTTCTTTTTGTAGGACTCGAACACGAGCGTACCTGGTGCAGTATTCATTACGCGGTAGGTATGGAATTGGTGCAATGCAAAGTCCTCTACGTTACGAGTGTCGAGTACAGTGATCTTTTTTACTTCGCCGGTTCTGTCGGTTATTTTGTAAGCGGTAAGGAATCCTCCCTGGCCGTCGACGTGCATTGCCGGCTCTTCATCAATGGGGAGATCTATATTCTTTTCGTTATCGAGGTATACCAGATAGTGTGCGTCCGTGCCAGCGACATAGGCATAGGACATTCCGCCGCCTTCTATTCCACCACGCTGACGCTTTGCCAGCTTTCTCATCCAGGCGAGCTTCCCGGCGGGGTCTATTTTTGTCACCAGCATGTCGTTGTTGTAAAACACTACGTAGTATGATGATCTGCCATTTACGTAGGATGTTCGGGTTACCATATATGCCTGTTCGCCGATGAGCAGGATGCTGCCATCCTTCCGGATCAGAACATCACGCAATCTGAGGTTTGTAATTTCGGCTTCGTCGTCATCCTCCTTTTTCTCGTTTTTTCGTTTCTCCCGTCTGCTTGCGTACTGATTCATGATCTCTACCGGAATCTCGTACGTCTTCATATCGCTTGCAAGGCCATTGTTATTTACTTTAAAGTACAGCACTCCGTCTACGTTTCCGGGTTGGTTGCCTTTGTTATAGTAGCCGATGCCGATCATGTTATTCTGAGGGGTTTCGTACAGCCATACCGTTTTTACAAACTTGTCGGCTATATTTACTTTTGTGGTGGTGATACTCCCTGTTTTGGCAGCTAATTTCATGATCTCGATGGTGTAGTTTACATCGTCGCCTCTTTTCTTATCGGTTGTATCATCGTTATATATACGGGCTACTATATATACGTTGCCGGATGCATCGACGGAGTAATCGAGATTGTCCATCTTTTTCTCGGTGTATGGCATAGTTACTTTGTTGCCCCACTTTTCGAGCAGGTCTTTATCAAATACGTGCATGCCGATCACGTCGTAGCTTTTGCTGTCTCTCCTGGTTTCGGGCACAAGACGGTATTTGATAATCAGGGAGCTTGAATCGAATGATGCGTAGAAGTCGAATTTATCGGCAACGCCCACTCTCATAAAGCCTGTCTTCTCGAGGCTACCGCTGAGCTTATCGCTTACCGATATAAGTTTTCTCCCTACGCCTTTGAATGTACCGTTTTTAAAGTCTATCTCCCGGACAAACAGTTGCTCTGTCTTGTCTTCATAGAGCGAATAGAACAAGTAGAACCTGTCGTTGAACTCCATCACCTTTTCGATTACTACATCTTTAGGCAAGTCGTCATAAGAACGAATCTGAAGAAACTTCAGTGTTTGGGCGTCGAGTTTTTGCAGCATGACGCTCCGCTTCTGCATTTTTACGGTGAGGATCTGGCCGTTCTTCGGAAAATAGTATTTCTCCCGGGCGTCTATCGTGCCGTAGGGGCTCCCTATCGTTACTTTGGCCTGAGGAAAGCTTACTGTATAACAGCACAGGAGCAGGAGTACAAGTGCGCACGTTCGCATCATAGTAGTAGTGGAGTTGGTACGTAGGTTTAAAGGTTTCTGAATACACAGAGCGTCAAAACTATGGAAAAATACAATACATCATCTTTTATAATCAACCGGAGTAGACGTTTTTATGTAATCTGGTTGGGGGCGGGTTTCGGTAAATGTGGGCTTAATTGAGATTGTGGATAATTTATTACATGTTTTTGTGCAAGATATTAGCTGAATTTGGGAGTGATTTTTACTGCAAATAAAAGAGGATTGTTATCAAGCTCCCGTGTGGGTTTTGTATTCTACGGGTATTCAACCCCGCGCTTATGCCGAGCTGTTTATGTCATGTTTGTCAGTATCAAAAGAGGCTAATAAATGGTATCTTCATTACTATCATAAATCAAAACCGTTTTACTTATGAAAAAGATGTTCTTTGTAACTTTTCTAATCGTTTGTGCCGCTTTAGCCGGCCGCGAAACGCACGCCTCTGTTCAACAGGTAAAGGCTGAAGATCCATGTTTTATTTCGTCGTCGTCATGGTATCCCTGTGAGCCGGGATTTTATGTTGCGGGCTATCCGCAGGAAGACGGTACCTATTATTACTATGCGTGGCAGTGTTCGTCTTTTAGCTGTCCGCTGTAAAGTTCGTTTATAGAAGAGGCAACGGCAAAGTTGCCTTTTTTATGTCATTGGCAATGTTGTTTAAAGTGCTGAGTATTTCGTCGAAGCCGGTAGGTGTTATTTTATGTGTCCTGATTCGAACGGTGCGGACGTCACGCATTTTTTTTATTTTATTCCATACGTGCGAAAACTTTTTGAGACCATCGCGCATCTCATTAACAACCCTCAGGAATTCTGCCTGTCGAACAGGCTATTGTTAATTAATATATATAAGGGAATGTTTATGACGTATTTTAATTCAAGTGTTCCGGTATTTCGGCTGGCCATTTTTTCCGTGTGTCTGCTTTTACTCCTCTCGTGTTCCGACAATGATGGTCCTAAGATTGATGGTAACTGGACAAAGATCGCCACGCCTTCTACCAGTGTGCGGAACGGTGCTGTGTCATTTGTGTTGAACGGTGCAGGGTATTTTGGGTTAGGTCTGAACGGTACAAAGTCGGCCGGCAGCAGCGCCAGAGGTTACAAGAATGATTTCTGGTCGTTTAACGGCGCTGTGTGGAATAACGATCTTCCTGATTTTCCGGGTACTCCGCGGGAGCAGGCTGTAGCTTTTGTATTGGATAACAAGGTTTATGTAGGGCTTGGCTATAACGATGATGTGGAGGAGACATTGCGTGATTTCTGGGAATTCGATCCGGCAAAAAATGCATGGGATTCTATCGGACTTTTTCCTGTTGGGTTGGTAAACGCGGTTGCGTTTGTGGTGGATGGCCGTGCTTTTGTCGGTACGGGTAGAAAAGATGATGGCAACTGGGAGAACCGGTTTTGGGAATTTAACGCTTCCGGTCGCAGCTGGCCTTCAGCGCCATATACTACGATCCCTGGTGACTTGCGGGAGGGGGCTTTTGCATTTGTTATCAACTCGACGGCTTATATCGGCGGAGGGTACAGCAACGGTGCTAATTTAGCAGATATGTTTTTGTTTGAGCCTTCTACCAGTCCGGCCATGACGAGCTATGTATTGAACAACAACAATAAGGCCAGCTATTATAATGAGTTCATTACTGCAGTGGGGCGTGAAAACCCAGTGACGTTTGTGCGAAACGGTCTTGCGTATATTGCCACGGGTGGTACAGGGAGCACGTCCGTGGCTTTGTCGAGTGTATATGTATATAATCCCCAGGATGAATCATGGCGTGAGAAAACGGGTTTTGAAGGTGCTGCTCGTACTCATGCTGCAGGGTTTATTTTTAATGACCGTATGGTGTTGGGCACTGGCAATAACGGGACAAATTATCTAAACGATTTTTGGGAGTTCAAGCCGGATGAGACGTTTGATGATCTGAAGTAGTTTTTTGTGCTTTTATCAGGCGAAACGGATTGACATTTTTTTCCGAGGAGAGCAGGTGATGCTGGCATGTGTATTTAGGTTATTGGATCAGTTTAAATCAGGTAATTCTATGTTTACACAGACAAAAGCATTCAGCGGATTCTCCTCGGATAATATCGAAAAAGCAAAGACTTTTTATGGCGGGACTCTCGGTTTGGTTGTTAAAGACGGCCCGATGGGGATCCTGGAGCTTCACATTGAAGGCAGTACGCCGATCATTATTTATCCGAAGCCGAATCACGTTGCGGCGACTTTTACTATTCTGAACTTTCCTGTGACGGATATTGATGAGGCTGTGGATACTTTGATCAAGAAGGGGATTGTGTTCGAGCAATACGGCGGCGAGATCAATACTGATGAGAAGGGTGTGAGCCGTAATAACGGCGGGCCGGCTATAGCGTGGTTCAAGGACCCTGCGGGGAATATTTTGTCGGTTATTCAGCGTGGTTAGTGTAATACAGGGTGCGCCGCTATAGCGTAGTTGCACGCTGCCTATATTAATCGTTATATTAACTGCATGAAAACGTTTCTCTTCTTACTCGTGCGGCAGTTATTCGTGTTATGTACTCTTGCCTTTGTGTCTATACCGACCTTGCGGGCGCAGGATGTTATTGATAATTATGAGCGATTCCGGGAAGCTTATGCTGATAAGAAATACGATCAGTGTGTTCTGCTTGGCGAGCCGCTGGCAAAACGAACCGATCACCCGGGGATCCAGTATACGTTGGCAGAATGTTATTGTCAGACAGGTCAGCCAGCTAAGAGTCTGGATCTGCTCGATGTCCTGGTGGAACGTGGACTTTCTTATGCCATAGAAGATAATGCAGGTTTTTCGAAGCTACAAGGCGATAAGCGTTTTGCCGGGTATATACGTGCTTTCGCCAAGAACCGGGTGGTGCTTGACAGGAGTGTGCTCTCTTTCATGATCAAGGACTCGTTATTTATACCTGAGGGTATTGCATCTGACAGTGTGCATCACGCATTTTTTGTCGGCAGCCTGGCTGAACATAAAGTGATCCGGTGTGCGGATGGCGGGAGTTGTATTGATTTCGTTGCCGGTGAGCGGTCTGGTTTCTGGATGGTGCTGGGTATGAAAGTTAGCCCGGATCATAAAAGCCTTTGGATATGCAGCGCTTCCGAACAGGATCCGACAAATGGTCACTCGGGGATTTTTAGATTCGACCTGTCGTCCGGAGAGTTGATCGAGAAGTTTGTTATGGATAACAAGGAGGGCGATCATTTGTTTAACGACATTGTCATTACACGGGATGGCAATATTTATTTTACAGACAGTAAGGCAGGGAAAGTATGGCAAAAGAAATTCGATAATGATGTCCTGGCTGAGTATGCGGCTGACTTTATTTATCCGAACGGCATTGCGCTTGACGAGGTGAATAAGGTTTTGTTTGTTGCTGACTTTACAGGATTATATATGATAGATATTACTACCGGAAAGAGATCGCCATTGAACCACCAGGGGCGGACGTATCTGAACGGTATAGATGGTCTTTATTATTACAAAGGATCTTTGATCGCGATACAGGATTCAGGAAACCATGACGACCGGGTTGTGAGGTTCTATTACGATGTTAAGAAGGGTACGATTACCAAGGCGAGAACCCTGCAATCGGTTCGCAACGATTTTGTTATACCTACTACCGGCGCCATTGTAAACGGGCACTTTTATTATATTGCGAACTCGCAACTGAGGAGCCTGCAGCCGGACGGTACTATTACGAATCCGGAAAGGCTTGTGAATCCGGTTATTTTTAAAGTGAAGCTCGAGTAGCGATGGTTGTTTTGTGTGGGCGTCTATGGTTTTGTCTTCAGTGCGTTCTGCACCAGTATAAGAAACCCGACTGCGAAACAAAGACCGGCAAGCGTGTGTACAGCTCCTATGATCGGGCCGTACGTTGTATACCATCCGGAGCCATACAGATCAAACAGCCATGGTAATCCGACTATGTTGAAGATGGTGGCGAACAGCCCGACAATGATCCCGATCAGCATCAGTATTCCCTCGGCGGCGGTGGAGCGCCTGGAGACATACATCAGCACGGCGATCAGCAGGATGAATTGAGGTATAATGGTGATAAGCCCGATAAATCTCATGGTGATCATATGTTAGCAGCGGGAAGATAGTTAAAGTATGAGATATTCCCTTGTTATCCTTTATCTTTGAGCCTCCCTGGTATTAAACTTACGGAACACTACTATGTCAGTCGAATCTTCTGAGAATCAATTTGCCAGTATGATGGCCGGCAAATCGAGTGCGGATCTGTTGAAGGTCATTGAAAATAAAGCCAAGTATCAACACGAGGCCTGTATTGCGGCCATAGAGGAGCTGGAGCGGAGGCAGGAGGCAACACCTGAGCTACTGGAAGAAAAGGCCCGGATCATTGAAGATGGACGGCAGAAGATGCTGGAGTTGCTGGCCGAGGAACCACTGCCTAAAGGGCCGACAGCAAGTGAAATCGCTCCCGGCTTCTCGGGAAATCTTTTTAAGATCACGGGCAATTACCTTTTTACTCCCATTATACTTTACGCCAATGTGCTGGTGTTTATCATTATGGCTGTCAGCGGTGTAAATGTGATGCAGCCATCTGTGGAAGATCTGGTGGCGTGGGGCGGCAACTTTCGGCCGATGACGCTGGACGGCGAACTCTGGCGATTATTTACCGCGATGTTTCTTCACGGTGGCATTTTGCACCTGGCGCTCAATATGTATTCCTTTATCCAGGTGGGGTTCATTCTCGAGACGAATATGGGGAAGTATCGTTACCTGATCGCTTATTTGGCTTGCGGGCTTATCGCGAGTATTGCCAGTCTTGCGGTCAATGACAACATTGTTTCCGTGGGCGCTTCCGGGGCCATTTTCGGTATTGACGGTTTGCTACTGGCGCTGCTGGTAACGAAGGCTTTCAATATTTCGCCGGACCATCGACAGGGCTTGTTGTCGAGTGTGGTTATCTTTGTGGGGTACAACCTTTTCTTCGGATTTGCCAAGGAGGGTATAGACAATGCCGCGCACATTGGTGGTCTTGTCACGGGTTTTCTTATCGGGTTGGCGTATAGCCCATCGTTAAAACGCGGTCAACCGGCGATGGTGGTTTCATGTGCTATCGGGGCGGTTGTGCTCCTTGCAGTGTTGCTGGTGCCACGCTTTGTTTCGAATAAGTTCGGCGAGTTTCAGCGTGGTATGGAAGCCTTTTCGGTAAATGAGGATAAGGGCCTTTGGATGTATAAGGAAGAGATGCCCAATATCATGACAAGTCAGGATTCCGCCATATATGCCGGGCGATTACAGAAGGAAGGGATCGAGGTATGGGAGGAGAACCTGTCGATACTCAATTCACTGACCGATATGCCGGACCATCTTCAAGAACGGATCGACTTACTGAAGAAGTATACGCAATTGAGGATACAGGCATGTGAGGTATTACAAAGGACTATAAACGATCCGACGACGCGTAATGAGGAGCTCGGTAAGCTGGATCCACAGATCTCTCAAATTATCGAGGAGATCCAGAAGCTGAATGAATAGCGGTTATATGTCGTTGAAAACGGCGCTGATGAACCCAGTAAAAAATCGGAGGTCGGAGTAAAGATCGTTCCGAAGGTTACCTTCCGACTGCTGTGGGTATTCATGGTGTCTATGTGAAATGACCAGGAAACCTGTCCATGAAGGATAGGTTTTTCTATTTTACGTCACGTCTGTATGGTAACCGATAGAATCTGCGGATTCCTATTTTCCTGTCTGTCGGTTGGGTCTGAAAGCATCGATCGGATCGGCAAGTTTTATCTGTTCGCGCCGGGAAATGAGGCGCTTGACACACTGAAGTCTACCGGGAGTCACCCTGGGATCAAAAGTACTTTTTGGTTGAAATTTGGCGGTTTTTTGTCTTTGTAGGGTGTTTGTTATTTACGGGAGCGTGTGATGTTCTTTTTTTAAGGGTCAGCAAAAACGCGGTGTGGTATTCGGGTGATTATTTTTTTTATTTTAACGTCGCCTAACATATTACTAACCTTGTCTCTCTATGCGTTTACTTCTTTCTGTGCTGGCACTATGTTTCGTTGTTTCTGCCTTTTCTCAAGATCAGCCTACTTTCGAAAAGAAACCTTTTAAGGATCCGGAAGGAAATCTCTTCTGGCCCTTGTCCTTACCGGTTTACCTGCAGCTTTCGACGTCTCCCGGCAACTCAGCGGATGCGGTAACGCTTACCGAAGGGAAGGAGACCAGCCATGCTATGAAATGGGACGGGCACGGCCGACATTATATCAAACACGACGACAGCAAGAATTCGAAGGGTGGGGAAAGTACTGTTTCGTTTCCGGTTAACGTGGATGGCATTGCCCCGGTGTCTGCATTGGAGCTACCGGCGGGGACACGTTATGCCGCTGCCAAAGTTTATTTTGGGAAGGGTGTTACCATCTCCGTGAAGGGAAAGGATGAGATGTCGGGCGTTGCGGGTGTATATCTTTCGATCAACCAGGAGGCTTATGCCGAGGTTTCGTCGCCAGTTTCGTTGAATGATGAGAAGGAGTATACTGTAAAGTACTTTGCCGTGGATAGAGTAGGTAATGTGGAGCAGCCTAAGTGGGCCACTTTTGCCGTGGACCTTACCGCTCCAGTGTCCAGCCATGAGGTTAGTGGTACGCACCTGGATGGCCAGACGCTTTCTCCACGGGCTTTCATTTCGATCTCCGGTCGTGACGATGTATCCGGTATCAAAAAGACCGAGTTTTATTTTGACGGACAGAAGCCTGTTCTCTATACTACCAAGATCCCAACGGCCGGTCTGGCTGATGGTGAGCACACGCTTACGTATTACTCGGTGGATAATGTAGGCAATATGGAATCGCCGAAGCAGTTTTCTTTTTATCTGGATTCGAAGGGACCTGAGGTGAAGTCTTCATTCGATGCGAACTTCGCGGTTTCCGCAGAGGGGCGTTCGTATGCCAGCAAGAGTACCCTTGTTTCGCTGGAAGCTACGGATAACAAATCCGGTGTGAAGCAGCTCTTCTACAGTATCAACGGCGCGCCGGAGCAAATCTATACGGCGCCGTTTGCTTTGCCTGCCAAGCAGGGGGCTAATTCGATCCGCTACCGGGCGGTTGATCAACTTGGCAACGTGGGGGCTATGTTCACCAACAAGCAGATCGCCACCATTTATATCGATGATACTCCTCCTGTCGTTTCGCACAGTGTGGGCTTGCCCAAGGTTTATACCCGTGATACTCTTTTTGTTACCGATAAGGCACTCTTTACGATCAAAAGCTTCGATGCAGAATCTGGTGGTGCGATTGTCGACTACAAGCTGGACAATGAAGAAGAAGTTACGTACGAGAAGCCGTTCGGTGTGCTTGCGGAAGGGAAGCACGCGATTTCCTACAGCGGTACGGACCTTGTGAATAACTCGGCTGTTAAGACAGCTGTCTTTGTGGTGGATAATTCGGCGCCGGAAATCTTTGTACATACGAGTCTTCAAAAGATAGGTACACAAAAACCGGCGACCAAAGAACATGAGATCCCGGTTTATGCATCAGGGACGAGCTTTTATATGGCGGCTACCGATAAGTGTGTGGGTACGAAGGGTATTTACTACTCTCTGAATCAGCAGGCGGAAGTTCTTTATACGCAGCCTGTGAAGTTTGTTACGAAGGGGATTCACGTTCTGAAGATCAAGGCTATCGATTATCTTGGGAATGTGCGGGTACTTGATACGATGGAGTTTGCTGTTCAATAATAGGCCCTCTGGGTTTGGGCAGTATGGAGACTGCCCACATGGGTAGGGATCACCAAGTTACTCTGGACACGGCAAGTATTCCCCGAGTGCCTCGGGGTAAAGACCTTGCGCTAGCTAAAGTCTAAATAGCTGAACGCTATATTTGTTGTTTGCACCAGTTCAGGATGTGTGGGTAGAGGTCGACTATGTGAAGGTTTTTGTTTTCGCGATGGAGTCTGAGGAGCTCCCGGTCGAATTCTTTGAAGCGGATGAAATTTCGTTTTTTGACCATGAGCTCTTCGCGGTCGTTTATTACGAAATCTGCTGTGGGTTCGTCGTAGGTGTCCCAAATGTATAAGCAGAAGGCGGCGTGGGTCATGTATTCATTGAATACGCTTTCGGCCGATGTATACCAGTCGCTGCTGGTGCTTGTTTTTGTCCATACGGCGCGTTTGGAGAAGATGCTGTCTATTCGTTGTCTGTATCTGCCTGTTTCGGGGTTTACATAGTTGTGATCTATTTCTGTGAATACTACTCCTGATAATAGTCCTTCTTTTTGTTTTTCTGAGATATTGGTTTTTGTTTCGACTCTTTCGGGGCCGCAGATGAACATTACGTTTTCCTGGAACCATCCGGTTCCAGTGTGTGTCGAAAAGCGCTGTGTGCTGTGGGATCCGCTTATGAGGGGTGAGAACACTACGCGATAGGATTGATATTTTATTTTGGGGAACTGCTCTTCGAGCCAGGTCCACATTTGTTTAATCGGCAGCAGCTCTCTTTCGCGTTGGATCTCTTTTTTGTAAAAGTCTGAGTTGTTCTTGTAGAACTGTCTGAACTTTGATTTAGCAGCGAAGTCTTCGATGAGGGGTTTCAGTTTGCCAAACAAGCTGCTGTCGGCCAGCTCTTCACCGTAAACATAATAGTAGGGGCCGTTGTATAGTAGTTTGGTGGCTGGTGCGCCAGCCTTTGGTTGTTCGAAGTTAAACGCAAAGCTGTTTTCTCTGAAATCATAGTATTTGCCACTGTACAAACTGTCGGGGAAATCCAGGGCCTTGAATATCGGGTGGTTCATGTAGGGCTTAAAGTATGCCACTACCTTGTTGTAGTATTCTCCCTCCTTATATAAGTCTTTCGCTCTTGCGCCGCTTGGTGATAATGTCCATATGATGTTTGCCAGCTCGTAAGGTTCTGGTATGTCGAATTGAATATTCGCGGTATTCCGATCCATGTAATCCTTTGGGAAATAGCTTACAACATCATTGAAGTGGAAACGGAGCGTTGTTTTGCCTTTTGGGGATTCGAAGTTTATATATATGATGTGGGCATAAGGGATCTTATTGTGGTATTTCAGCAGCAGACTATCTTTTCCGTAATACAATGTGGCATACGCACCAAGTGCTGCATCTGTTCCGGGGCTTTCTTTACTTGTCCTGCTTACTTTATACGGAAATACCTTTGCCAGGCCTTTGAATTTCAACAGGAAGGTATCGTTAGGACACCATAGGGTTTTGGGGTAGGTTTCCTCGACTGTTTGGCAAGTCCCGGCTTTCGTGATCAGGGTGAATGCGAGGAGAAGTAGTAAAAGTTTCATATTTACTTTTGTATTGATAGCTAAGGTGTTTTTGTCGTGTTCTGATGAACACTTTTATGTCCTGATTCGCTACAGGAAAATAATCAATTGAATGGGTTAAACAAACTTATATCATTGCCTTTCCAACTGCCGGACCCGATACATTAACGTTGGGGTGTTTGGTGGTATTGTATTTGGGGATGTGTTATGTTCGAATTATGTTTGGGGGTAGGTGGTAGATTTATGCTAGCTATTGGCCCGCTGGCGCGGGGGATTGGCCCCGAGTGCCACGGGTAGAGGCTTGCGCCAGCTTGACAGTATACCTTGCCCCAACTCAGTATTTCATGGGGTTAGAATTTGATGGAGAAGGTGTGGGTCATGTTGTGGAAGGAATAGGTGAGTGTGTAGCCGCAGCTGTCGCATATTTTTTTTACGATTGCGAGGCCGAGGCCGGTGCTGTTGGGGTCGGTGCTTTCTTTGCTGAATCTTTCCGTCATTTTTTCGAAGCTTATGGTTAGCGGGCGGCCTTTATTTGAGACGGATAGGGTTGTATCGTCGATGGCTATTTTTATGTCTTCGCCTTTCAGGCTGTAGCGGATCGCGTTATGAAAGAGGTTGGTGAGGAGGACTTCTATCAGTGTTTTGTTGGCTGTGAGCTCGAGTGGTGTCAGGGTTAACAGGATGCCGATATCGTGGAGCTGGGCTACGGGCTTTTGGGAACGGATCTGATTTTCGATCAGCGCGGATAGCTCGACTGGCTCTTTGGCGAGAAACTGGTCGTTGTCGATTTTACTGAGCAGGAGCAGGTTCTTATTCAGGCGAGACATGCGCTGGGCCACAGACTCGAGCTCCATGAGGGTCTCGGCATCGTCTTGTGTGAGGTGTGGGCTCTGCATTAAGGCGTCCAGCTTACTTTGGAAGATTGCGATGGGTGTTTGAAGCTCGTGTGAGGCGTTCTCGATGAATTCTTTTTGGTTGAGGTATACTTTCCGGCTTCGTTCTGTCAGGTGGCCGATGGCTTTGTTGAGGTCGTTGAATTCTACGATCCTTGTTTCCTGGAGGGGTATAGCTTCGCTCTTGTCCAATTCGAATGCTTTGAGGCGGTCGAGTGTGTTGTAGAAGGGTCTCCAGATACGTTTGGCGAGGCGGCGGTTGATCAGGAACAATCCAATAGTCAGTAGTATGGATACTGCTACCTGGACGGTGCCGATGGCCTGTAGCAGTTCCTCGTTGTCTACGAGTGACATGCGGATCGTTAACGTATAGGGTTTTCCTTTGATGGTTACCCTAGATTGAAGTTGGCGGAAGGGCTTCGTTTCCTTTTCCAGGCTATCATATACCGAGATGGTGCTGTATATTCTTTCGTGTGGAGCATTGCCATCTGCTTTTATATGTACGTTATAGGAGATCTGGTCGAACACTCCCAGGTCGGTATCGAGGTCGTCGAGGTATTCGAAGCCTTGTATATGATGCTGAAACTGATCTGACTGAAGCGCGAGCGATTCGTCTACCTCCTCGTTCAGTATGGCCTGAATTGAAAGTATAGAGACGGGGATGCTGATGATCAGTAATATCAATGAATAAAGGAGGAGGCTTCTTAAGTTTACCTGGAGCAGTCTCATGCTGAAAATTTGTAACCCAAACCGTATACTGTTTTTATATAGTCTTCGCTGCCGGCTTCGGTCAGTTTCCGTTTCAGGTTTTTCATGTGTGAGTAAATAAAGTCAAACTTGTCTAATAATTCGGCGTCGTCTCCGGATAAGTGTTCGGCGATGGCGTTTTTTGAGACTACGCGGTTCTTGTTCGCGACCAGGAAGGCCAGCAACGCATATTCCATACGCGTCAGGTCGATTTCCCTGCCGTTTATCGTTACGGATTTACCCAGGATATCGATCGAGATCTCTCTGAATACTATTTTGTTGCTGCCGTTAAATTGTTTTCTACGGATGATGGCGGATACCCTGGCTATGAGCTCGGGCATGAAGAACGGTTTGGCCAGGTAGTCGTCTGCGCCAAGGTTAAGGCCTTTTACTTTGTCTTCGAGGGAGTTTTTGGCCGTGATTATTATCACGCCGTCGGGTTTGTTGTTGCTTTTGATTTTCTCCAGGATCGTCAGGCCGCTGAGGTCCGGGAGATTGATGTCGAGGAGGATGCAATCGTAGTCAAATATGATGATCTTTTCGTTTGCTTCCGCTGCCGAGTAGGCTGTTTCGCAGACATAGCCTTCGCCTCGCAGTGCGGTGATGATGCTCTTGACAAGCTGTTTTTCGTCTTCGATGATGAGTATCTTCATTGTTCAGATTCTCTTTAGAGCGTTGCGGGTTCCTTTGGAAAGGCCCGTTATAAGGCGGGCCCTGTCCAAAGTTAACTAACGCATCTACATAATGGAATCAGCAGAAGATGTTTTTTACCGCCAGCTCATGGTTGGCAGTCTTTACATCTCCGTCTTTTTCCGCTTCTTTATTAATTTTCCGATGTTGTCAAAGGTCAATAGTCTGTTCTTCTTTCTCCGCATCAGCTTCGTAAGTGACTGTGTCGCGTACTTATTTCCAGATGAGTATCAGTGTTCCCAGGGTAATGAGGCCTCCGCCCAGGAGGACCTTAGGCGTTGCGGGTTCTTTTAGCAGGATAAAGGAGAGCAACAAGGTGATCACGATACTGGCTTTGTCAATGGCGGCAACGTAGGATACCAGGCCATCTTTCATAGCCCGGTAATAGAAGATCCAGCTGAGCGTTGTTGTGAGTCCGGAAGCGATGAGAAGCGCGAGCTGTGTTCCTGTCAGCATCGTGAGTTCTCTGTACCGGGCGCCGACGACGTTCATCGACAGAATTGCGATAAATATTATCGTCGTGCGAATGCCTAAACCGAGATCCGCGCTGATGTTTTGTAATCCATATTTGGCAAGGACTGATGTGAGCCCGGCGAAGATCATAGACAGGATGGCGTAGATGGTCCAGGTTTTCATAATGTCCGTGTTTATCTGCTGATCATTAGAATTTATATGTGTACCCCATTCTGATTACCTGGGTTTCGTAATAGTCGGTGCTATTGTAGTGGAACCCGTCGCCCTGCACGCTGCGTTTTATGCGCATGGTGTTGGCCAGATCTGTGGCATTCAGGAATAGCTCTCCTCTGTCTTGCTGTATAGACTTTTTGATGCCGAGGTCTATCGAGAATCTTGAATAGATCTTTCCCTGTGGTATTATATCCGGAGCCAGGTACATGCCGGATAGCTGGATATCATATTTGTTCGGCAGATGAAAGAAGCTGTTCAGTTTTATACTTCCTGAGTAAATTTCCTGGCGGGCTGCAGAGAATCTATTTTCCTGAGGATACAGATTTATGACGGAGAATGCGTCGATAATGTTCTTGTATCCGTTCAGGTTCAGGTTTAATGTCGCTACTTTTCCAAAGCTTTGTGAGAGGATGATCTCGATTCCGGTCATTCTACTTTTGCCGGCGTTCTGGAATATGTTGTAGATAAGTGTGTTGCCGGGAACGGTACTTCCTATCCGGGTGATTGTGGCATCCATTGCTTTGTGGTAGAGTGATGAGTACCAATAGCCGTTGTTCCAGTTTGTTTTGTATCCAAACTCATAGGTGTTGGTGAACTGGGGGCGCAGGCCAGGATTTCCCACTTTGATGATCTCTGCGTCGTCATACTTCGGAAAGATGCGTATATCTACTTCGTTAGGGCGGTCGACGCGCCTGTTGTAAAAGGCCGACAGGGTGCTTTGCGCGGTGAGCTTATAGGCCAGTCTCAGATTCGGGAAGGGCTGGGTATAGTTGTAGCCGCTGCTTTTATAGGTGTTGTGATCGGGGTTAACTTTATAGTAGATGTTCACATATTCCACACGAAGGCCAGCCTCGACTTCGAAGTTTTCGTTCTCGAGTATATAGTTGCCATAGACAGCCGGGATTACCTCGCTGTAGTTTGCCCAGCCACCGGCATTTACATCCATTTGAGAGTTCAGGCCGGGTATAAATCGCATGTTCGTTGGTATGTAGCGGTTCCTGAATTTGATGCCGGTTTCAAAGCGTCCATAGCGCAGCGGCTGCACATAGTCGAGGTTGAAGTCAGCGACGTGCTCGTCGGAGATAAGTTTGAACGAGTCAAGGCCGACGTACGTGGGGTAGATATTTTCAAAGTAATACTTCTCGTTTTCCCGGTGATAGGTGTAGTTTATACCAGCATTCAATACACGACCTGGTTCATCGTACTTATGTTGCCAGGAGGCGACTGCGGTGGCGGTTGTTTTCAATTCGTCTTCCAGGAACTTCCACAGGCGTGTGCGTTCGGATAGGCTGCTATTAAAAAACGGTTCGTCGCCACGGTCGAGGATCTTTTCGCTGCTGAACAATCCAGAGAACGTAATCGTGTTACGGTCGTCGCGGTACCAATCGAGTCCTGCTTTCGTAGTGATTATGTTTGTGGTGCGGTTGCGTTTGGTCTGCTGACGTACGGTGTCTCCGTTATCGTAATACCGATCCACGAACTCGTTTTTGTTTAGCGTTTTTGTATAAAGATCATCAGCCTGGAGGAAGAGGTTTGTCTTTTTCCGCCGGTAGTTGAGTGAGATGGATGGGTTGATTTTCGGTGTATTCTGATATTGAGGGCGTATAGAGGGATAGTTTTCCCGTTTCACCCATAGGGCGCCCGCACCCCCGGTGAACCCGACCTTTCCGTTGAAGCCTTCCTTTACTTCTTTTTTATAGATTATGTTGATGATGCCTGCGTTGCCGTTGGCATCATATTTCGCTGATGGATTGTTGATTACTTCTATACGTTCGATTGCTGATGCCGGAATGTTGTCCAGGGCACGCTGGCTACCGAACCCGGTAAGGGCGGTTTGCTTTCCATCGATCAGGACCGCTACTTTATCGCTGCCACGGACCTTTATGGTTCCTTCTTCACTGACTGTAACGCCCGGCAGGTTTTGCATGACCTGCAGAAGCGATCCGCCGCCCTGTGCTATATTTTCCGAAACGGTGAATGTCTTTTTATTCATGGACTCTGCCACGGCGTCCTGCTGCCCGGTGACTGTTATTGTCTGTAATGCGATTGTGCTTTCGTGAAGCTCCAGGTTACCGAGGTCGAGGAACTGGCTGAGCTTGCCTATCAGGATCGGGATATTCTCAGTGGTATATCCGACAAGGGTCGTGCGCAATACATAGTCGCCAGGTATAATGCCGGGGATTGTATACTGGCCGGATTCATTTGTTATTGTACCGGCTACAAACAGGCTATCGGTGGCCTTAACGATCACTACGTTTACGTAAGGCATCGCCGTGTGTGTGTGCTTGTCTGTGATCTTCCCGGATACCGTTACTTTGCTGGCCTGGGAATATGCAGAAAGTGTGAGTGCGAGAAGAATCAAAAGGAGTGTGAATGTTTTCATTGTGGCAAGTAGTCTTCTGATTCTGTCAGGATTCTGTTTTCTGGTTAGTGTTTTGTGTTCTGCGCAGCGGGTTGGTTCGTTTTTCGATAGATGGTGCTTTCGTCTCCAGATGCCAGTGTCGTTGTTTTCATCAATCCGTTTTTGAAGGAGTAACTGGCGGTCTCATACCAGGCGATTGCTTCTTCTACGAGCAGTGCATCCGTGACAGGAGTAATTGCTTCATTGTCTTTCGATAGCCGGAATGTTTGAACTTTTGCTTGCGGAGATAATATTACGAGCTCTCCATTACGGATATAGCCGAGATTCTGGTATGTGCTGATAAAGGCACGCTCTCTTCCCTGTTCAAGCTTATACATATCGAAGCCATAGAAGTTGCTTGTATAGGAGAAATTCAGCAGGCCGAGGAGTGTAGGGCCTATGTCTATCTGGCTCATCAATCGGTCCATGGTTCCGGGAGCGATATTCTTCGGTGAGTAGATCAGCATCGGGATGTGATATTTATTTACCGGCAGGTCTGTCTTTCCCGCACTGGATGCGCAATGGTCGGCTACGATTACAAACACTGTATTGTCGAACCAGGGTTTCCGGGAGGCTTCCCTGATAAATTTTCCTATCGCATAGTCTGTGTATTTGACTGCGCCGCTTCGGGAGGTATGCGATGGTATATTGATGCGACCTTCGGGGTATGTGTAGGGGCGGTGATTGGATGTGGTCATGATGTGTGTGAAGATCTTTCGCTTATTGGTTTCGGCATCGATCTGTCGTATGGCGAGCTCGAACAGATTTTCATCGGCTACGCCCCAGATGTTTTCGTAGTCGATCTCTTCGTCTTTCAGGGCGGATCTGTCGACGAGGTCGTAGCCGTTATTCTCGAAGAAGTATCCCATGTTGTCGAAGTAGCCGTAGCCTCCGTAAATGAACTGACTGCTGTATCCTTTTTGGTCAAATATCTGTCCGAGGGAGAACAGGTCCTCGTTGTGGGGTCTGCGTACGATGGATTGCCCGGGGGTGGGGGGAACGCAAATGGAGAGCGCTTCCAGCCCTCTTACGGTGCGGGTACCGGTTGCATACAGGTTTGTGAAAAGGAGGCTGTGTTCGGCCAAAGAATCCAGAAACGGTGTAATGCCTTCGGTGTTTCCGAACCTTTTCATGAAGTCGGCGCTGAAGCTCTCCACGCTGATGAGCACCACGTTCAGGTTTTTTTCGAGACCTGTGTTGCGGATCTTTCTTGTGATGCTGTAGGGATTCCCGGAGATAAATTCTGCTTCGGGTGTTTTCAGGTTTTCGCGTGTCAATTTGAATGCCTGTTCTTTGCTTATTGCTTTATAGAAGAGCTCGTAATCCAATTCGTTATTGTGATATGCGGCGAACAGCTCATACATTCCGTTTGCGGCCAACTCGTTTACGAATGTATTTTTGCTAAAGTGATGGAGTTTATTGTCGACCGCTGACAGGGTGATTGCAAAGATCAGGGCATAGCCTACAAAGTATTTACTCCGCGTTTTAAATGGAGTGCGGTCTTCGGATGCGGACCTGATCCGGTTTTTTGCGGCGTATACTATTGCTGCCGTTGTTATAAGCGTTCCGGCGATGATCCATACCATCGGGTAAGATTGATTGATATTTCCCACGACTTCGGTAGTGTAAACGAGATAGTCTACTGCTATGAAGTTGAATCGCGCGCTAAATTCGTCCCAGAACAACCATTCTGCGACTGCATTGAAGACCAGGATATAGGTTAATATAGTGAACCACCCGTAGAGTACGTATCTATGCCATGACTTCGCATAGACGCGTTGAGGCATCAACCAGAGATATAACGCCAGTGGCAGGGAGAAATAGACTGCGTTGACCAAGTCATAGAATAATCCAATGACTATGACCCCGAGATCGTTGACGATGTTAAAGTCAACCTGGGGAGATGCTTTGACGGTCAGAAGTATTCTGGTAAGCAGCGATATGGCTACCAGCAATGACACCAGCAGCAGGATCAGTCCGCTACGTTTGTTTCTGAAGTTTGCGAGAAGGTTGTTCATTCTACAAATCACCATGATGAATTTGTAGAAAATCTGAATTTTTGGCCGGGGCCTGGGTCAGTGAAATAAAAATTGGCGGGACTGCCTTAACACAACGAGGCTGGTATCCGATTTTGGGATTACTGTGGTGATTCTGTAGAAATTCTGATTTTTCAGGAAGTCATTTGTTGTTTATTTAAGGGTAGCCGATGTCGTGAAACCATGCGGCAACCAGGAGCTTATCTATCATCTGTTGATCGAGCTTGTGTGCCTGCGCGAGCTCGATGCATTTCATAACGACGAGCTTCACGTGATGTATGTTGTGAAATGGCCATTCTTTTTCATGCGTGCCGCTCATGATTTTTGCTACGTGGGTTTCGACCTGACGAATTAAGGCGTTATCCATACGTTTTGTTAGTGTAGTATGTGGACGATGCTGACCATGCCTGTTTGGCCGTCGTAGGAGGGGATTACGATCGTCTGTGCGTTGTTATGTTTGCGATGCCCCCATTTGTAGCGGTGTGTCATGTACGCCACGTTTGTGGAGAGTATTCCGACTGCGGCGCCGGCCAGTGCATCGGTTACCCAGTGCCTGTTATTCAATACGCGCATTGCACCGACGCCGGTTGCGACTGTATAGGCGCCTATGCTGTACCATTTACTGATATGACCGTATTCTTTTGCCACGAATGTAGCTGCGGCAAATGCTGTAGCTGTATGCCCGGAAGGGAAAGAGTTTCGTTCGCCTGTGTCGGGCCGGGGTACGGCCGTGATCTTTTTTAAAGGATAGGTTATTGCTGTGACCAACAGCATTGATTTTGCTATCAATACGGTGCGGTTGGCAAAATCATTTTTACCCCTGATGCCTGCCAGATTTAGCCCATAGACCGCGGCGATCGGAGCATATTGAAGATAGTTGTCAGCATGATGTTTAAAAACGGGGGTTACCTTATCTCTGAGTTCTTTGACCTCGTATTTGTCGAGATTTTCATTATCGGTGAATGAATAAAGACTAAGAGCCGTCAGTATAACAGGCGCTTTAAGCGCTCTCTGCCAGGCTGATTTTTTTGACAGTGTGTTTTGAGGTTCTTTTATGTAAAAATCTTCTTGATAATCGACGGATGGATTTGCCTTTTGTCGCTGGATAGAATCGATTTGCTGGGCCGTCGCTGCTACGGCGACAAGCTGAAATAAAAGCGCAAGGTTCAATCTCATAGAATGATTTTATTGAATAGGGGTCAATTGTCCCTAAGTTGCCTTGCAAGAAGGCAATCGATTCTGGAGAGATTCTGTGCCTGGTGGAATTGATGAAGGTTTGAAGATTTTTATTATGAGATTGCTGTAGGGTGGGGGATTTTGAATTGATATATGGTTGGCTGTATTGATAGATCTTACCGGACACTAATTTGTGGTTAAAAACTATTCGATCGGTGTGCAGTCTGTTCCTCTGTACAGCGGTGTCACGTCGGTGACATCCTTATATGATGCAACTTCTACGGGGTTTCCATCTTTATCGTAGTAAAGCGTTATCGCGTCACAGAGCGGGCAGCAGCTACTGAAGATGTAGACAGTATTGTCGTTATAGGTTCCTTTGTCAATAATAACATAAATACTAAGGTCCTTGCTTTCCGTGATCTTAGTCTCTACCCACGCCGGTTCCTTCGCAATTGTTTGGCTGTATTTAGGATTTATTAATGGATTCGATTCTTTATTGTCGTTATCCGATGAGCAGTTAGAGAATGTTACAAGTAGGCAAATAGCCATTGCCGCATTTAACAGAATGTTTCGGGTTAGCATATTTTTTGGTTACATCTGATTAGACACGGATATTGTAGAAAAAGTTGGAAGGGCCTTCAAATTCGTCATACATACCTGGTCTTGACCAGGTATGTAATCAACGTGCTCAATAACGCCTCCAACTGTTTGTTAGTTTGTTTTACGTCTGCGGCGGCGTTTTGTCTTTCTTTCGTTTTTATTTTTCCATTCTTAAAGACGATGGTAAGCGCTGAAAGGACGCATACTTTAGTTTACAAACTTCACGCACACGATGCCGATCTCTAATGATTTATTGAGCTGAACGCTTATTCAAACAGAAGCCGCTATGCTTTCGATTGCGGTACTGCTCCTGAGGCCATAATGATTTCCTCAGATAATGATGATGCACACGAACGTGAAATCCCCTAACGGCTTTGGAATAAAAATTCAATCTTCACTAAGCGATCATTAAAACTTAATTTTATCGACTTCTATTCTTTCGTCAAATACCAGAATTTTGCGTGGTGAGCCTACTGCTACTATGACCCGGCAAAAACCACTTCATGACATCATTGGTGACAAACGCATCGGCTCCAATTCTTTTCGGCATATCTACGAGGAGCATTGGGCGGATCTTTTTTCACTTGCGGTAGTAATCCTTCGTGATGAGGATGCTGCTAAAGATGCTGTACAGGATATATTCGTGTCCATCCTGAAAATGGAGAACACCGATGAAATTCAAAACATAAAATCCTACCTGTTTCAGTCGCTACGTCATCAATGTTTTATGCGTTTGCGGTCCATCAGGATTGCTTCAAAATACCGGGAAAAGGTGAACGTGCAGCTTCACGAAAACACAACCGAAAATGCCGTTGATTTCCACTTTTCCAATCTGGATATTGAAAGAACGATTGCTTCATTGCCAGGCAAGTGCCGCGAAATATTTCTTCTAAGTCGCTTCAGCGATCTATCCAATAAGGAAATTGCCGATCAACTGAATATCTCTTCCAAAACTGTGGAGAACCAGATCACCCGTGCCATTAAAACGCTTAGACTTTCGCTCATACCAAAATGCTTTTGGCTTGGGGTGTTGTTTTTATGCATTCAATAATTTCTTTGGTAATCTGCTTAACAATATGATAACGTTCACCCATTAGGGGAACACCCTGGTGCTGCGCATCCTTTCCAAAAATATCAGAAATGGAAAAGGACAAGCTTGACGAGTTGCTGGCCAAATATGCTGATGGAACTATTTCAGCAGAGGAACGCAAGCTCCTGGATGCATTCTATGCTTCACACGGTGACAAGGCCTCACAATGGCAGAACGACAACCGACCACAACTCGCGCACATTAAGGAAGACATTTATGCAAATGTCAATGCGCAATACGCAGGTGCAATCAACCCCAATAAGAGTTGGAAGATAGCACGTATAGCAGCCTCAATCCTCGTCATTCTTGGCGCAGGAGTATATTGGTTTAGCCAATACAATAGCCCAACGGATTGGATTACGCAGCATACTCAGCCCGGACAGGTTTTGTCTATTGAACTTGCCGATGGAAGTCGCGTGTCGCTCAACGGCAATAGCACTCTATCGTATCCAAAACAATTCTCAGACTCAATACGGGAAGTACATCTTACCGGTGAAGCACACTTTGAGGTAACAAAAAATAATACCCCTTTTATAGTACGTAGTGAAACCATTCAGACGCACGTGCTCGGAACAACATTTAACATACGCACGCTGAAACACACAACGGAAGTCACCTTGCTGGAGGGCAAGGTAGTAGTTACAGGTGAAGGTCAGCCTGATATTACGCTTCGACCTAATCAGCAGGCGCTTTTTAACAGACAGTCTAAAACGCTCCAAATGCGGCAGGTCGAAGCTTCGAAGTTTATGAGTTGGGATACGGGTGTACTTTATTTCCAGGATACACCACTGGAAGAAGTGGTTGAAATTCTTTCCAAGCAATTCGACGTCAACATTGGTACCGCACCTAATCTTCGCTCCTGTACTGTATCGGGCCGATATGATAACGAAACTTTGGATAACATCCTGACATCGCTTCGTTTCATGGAAGACTGGAAGACACAGAAGATCAATACCGACTCACTGGTCATTACCGGGACGCCCTGTCAATAATGTAAATGATTAACTACGATAAAATGATCTGCACAGAATTTCTCTCAATCTATTTGCCACCATAGGTACGGGCAAAAAAATAGCCTGACCGGACAAATTGCAGCTTGACGGAAAGGCTATCAGCTGAAAAATATTGCTATTACTTCAACCTTAACAAAGTTATGAATTTAAAATTACAACGCATTATTATGTTTTGTACACGGCAGGTAGCATATGCTATTCTCCTGCAAATGATCTGTATACAGCTGGTATTCGCTGAAGCCGGTCATAGCCAGGATCTTAGGGAGATCAGACTGGATATCCAGGTACAGGATGCCAGGCTTGTTGACGTACTCGACAAAATCGAAGCGCAGACAGATCTGGAATTTGCCTATAGTGGCCGCGTAAAGAAATATGCCAGGACCTTTACGTTTAACTTAAAGAAATCATCCGTGCACCAGGTACTCGAGATGCTGTCGGAAGAGGGTAAAATACGGTTTCAGCAAACAAAAAAGACGATCACCGTATCATTGGACCGACCCAATCCAGCTACACCCAGTTCAGTGCCGAATACACAATCAGGCATAACTCCAGACATAGCACCAGGGATAGCACCGATTGATGTATATCGTGCCGCGGCACGTGACGTGCGCACATTGACAGGAAAAGTTACGGAAGCGGCTACTGGCGATGCGATGCCGGGTTGTACCGTTCGCGTGAAAGGAGCGGAGATAGGAACCATGACCGATGCAAACGGTCAGTTCGCGATCAATGTTCCCGACGGCGACGTAACACTGGTTGTTTCATTCATAGGTTACAAGACAACTGAAATGGTTGTCGGCGCAAACACGGTTATCAATGTTTCGCTGGAAAATGATATAAACACGTTGGACGAGTTCGTTGTTGTGGGGTATGGCGAGCAGAAACGAAGCGACGTAACCGGTGCCATGAGCTCTGTCTCTAATGACAGACTGGTAGCTACCAACTTCACCACCGCCACGCAGGCACTAGCCGGTCAGTTGCCGGGTGTGGACATTGTGGCATCGGGCACCAAGCCGGGTGGTGGCGCAGACATCATGATTCGTGGACAGAACACTATTAAAGCGTTGGGTACAACTGTAAATGCCGTCAACCCACCTCTCTATGTACTGGACGGCATCTATGTCAGCTCGATCAACGACATTAATCCGAGCGACATTGAGCGAATCGATGTATTGAAAGATGCTTCTTCGACAGCTATTTATGGATCGCGCGGTGCCAATGGTGTTATCATTATCACTACCCGGAAAGGAAAGCAGGAGGGTAAGACTTCCGTGGAGTATAAAGGATTCGGCACGGTGAACTCCGCCATGAACCTGCCCGACTTCACCAACGCAGACGAGTGGGTGCAGTATCGTATAGACAGAGCAAAGGGAACTAACTACAAGGACCCAACATACGAACCTGATCTGGTGACGTTGCTGGGCCAATCAGCGTACGACAATTACCAGGCCGGCAAGTCCATTGACTGGGCGAAAGAGGTATTGAAGACGCGCTATTCGCAATCGCATTCCGTGAACGTGAATGGCAATGCGGACGGACTCACCTATGGCCTGGGCCTGGGAATGAACTCCGACAATGGCGTAATTGAAGGTGACAGCTACACACGCTACAATGCCAGCGTGGCTCTCAGCAAACAGGTAAACAAAGTATTCAGGTTAGGAACAAACGTGTATTCCGCTTACGAAATTACCAAAAACGCCAGCCCCGAAACTTTTCGAACCGTCTATCGCCTCAGCCCGCTTGGCAACAAGTATGATACAGACGGATCGCTGCTTTTCTATCCGGACGGAGCCGGACTATCTACCATTACCAATCCGCTTATAGAGGCGCCTAACAGACATACGCAGAGCAACAACTCTCATGTTTTTGGAAACATGTTCCTTGAAGCGAAGCCGCTGAGCTGGCTGAAATTTACCACCACCTTTGCGCCCGACATAACGCATACGGAAGCTGCATCATACATCGGCTCGCAGACCAAAACCGGCGCGGGTTCACTGGCCAACAGCAGCGCCAGCTACGCACCGGGCCGCACGGTGAAATATACGTGGGACAATATCCTGTTCGCTGATAAAACATGGGGCGATCATGGTGTAAATCTTACGCTGGGTCATTCGTTTTTCAGATCAGACAAAATGGCTTCGAGCCTGGCGGCAAGAGCATTCCCTACAGACGCATATGACTGGTATAACATGGGTTCCGGAACAATGTCATCCATGTCCACGGCGTATACACAGGAGCAGCTCGAGTCTATATTCGGACGTGTCAACTATGACTACAAGGGACGCTACCTCTTAACTGCTACGGGACGCAGAGACGGAAGCTCCAAGCTGGCGGAAGGACACAAGTGGGCATTCTTCCCCTCAGCAGCCGTGGCGTGGAGAATCTCCGAGGAAGATTTTTTGAAGGACAAAACTCCGCTGTCAGACCTGAAATTGCGCTTTAGCTACGGTGTGTCGGGCAATAACGGAGTGGCGCCTTATAGCACCTATCCGACAGTTGATAACACCACCAAGTACCTCTTTGGCAACACACCTGTAACCACCACTTCTATATCACGCTTTGAGAACAAGGACCTTTCGTGGGAGCTTACCAAAGAGTTCAACCTTGGTTTGGACTTCGGAATTTTCGATGGAAGAATCGGGGGAACGATCGATGTGTACACCCGCCGTACGGACGATATTATCATGAACCGCGTGATGTCGCAACTCAACGGATTTACCAGCCTTACAGACAACGTAGGGTCGGTGAATAACAGAGGTATTGAAGTCGCGTTGAACACTGTAAACATTCAAACCGGAGACTTTACCTGGAGAACTTCGCTCAACTTTTACTCCAATCACAACGAGATCGTAAAGCTCTCTGATGGTTCTAGCCGCGATGAGGCCAATAAATGGTTCGTGGGGCAACCCGTGGGTGTAGTGTGGACGTACGACCAGGTTGGCTATTGGGCTGAAGGCGATACAGACGCTGCAAAATACGGATTGGCTCCGGGCAGCATCAAGGTGCGCGATATCGATGGAAGCGGTACGATGAACAATGCCGACAAGGTATTCAAAGGATCTCTCTTCCCTACCTGGATAGGAGGTATTACCAACAACCTTACGTATAAGAATTTCGACATGGCATTCACGGTAACCACCCGCCAGGGGCAGTACGTGGATTCGCAGTTTCACAGGTCGTATTCGCTGACGGACAACCAGTATTTCAATGTACTCCACCTCAACTACTGGACACCGCAGAACACCAGCGGCACGTGGGTGCGTCCCGGTGTGCCGTCCGGTCCGATGGAAGTGCTGTACTATCAGAAGGTTTCATACGTGAAGGTGGGCTACATCAACCTTGGCTACAGCCTGCCCAAGGAATCGATAAGCAGATTGGGTCTCAGCAAATTCCGTGTCTTCGCTTCTTGCCAGAACCCTTTCATCTTTACCGATTATGCAGGTTGGGATCCCGAAATGGCAAACCAGGATACGCAAGGCCCTGCCTATCCTATGACGCGTAAGTTTATGCTGGGACTCAACCTGGCGTTTTAGTTCATCAAGAATCACGCATATTATTAATCTTTAATAATCATGAAAAAAATAATCAACTATACAGCGGCGATCTTGTTGCTGGTACTCACGTACTCCTGTAGCCTGGACGAGGTCAACCCTTCGTCAGTGACGAGCGACGAGTATTTCGTTACCCAAAGTTCGTATGAGGAGCTGGTTTCCGAAGCGTATAGAAACCTGCGCCCCTTGCTGCAGAACACTACACACATGTGGTATGGCACCGACATGTACGATCGCACAGGCGTGATAAACGACATTCAGTTGCCCCTCAACGACTATACAGCGTTTACGGGCAACGAGAGCCAGGACTGGTGGGCCGCTAACTACACCGTGGTAACCAAGGCCAACGTGGCCCTGACGCGCGGAGCCGCGATAGAAAGTGAGATCACCCCTGACATATACGCCACCCGCACAGGCGAACTGCTTGCCCTGCGCGCCTATGCTTATCTCAACCTGGTTGAGACATTTGGAGCAGTGCCTTTACTAACGAGCGAAGTGAAAGAAGCAACATTCAATTTCACCCGCAACTCCGAAGAAGAGGTGTATACTCAAATCGTGAAAGACCTCACGCAAGCCATCAGCCAGCTGCCGGACAAGCCCAAAGATTATGGACGGGTAGGCAAGGCCATGGCCGAGCACCTGCTTGGCAAAGTGTTGCTCACACGGAGCTACAAAACATATGCGCAGCCGAACGACCTGGCTGATGCCGTAAAAGCGCTGCAAAGTTCCATGAGCAAATCCTCGCTTACGACATGGGATGTACTCTTCGGTGACTCGTATCAGTATGACAATTCAGAGGTCATCTTTGCAGCCCGCTATTCGACCGACAATACGGTCAATAAAAACGGCAACAATCTTTATCAGCAGTTCAAGTTCGCCACCGAAAACTATCCGGGAGGAGCCCTCACCGCACCGTACTGGAAGCGGGATAACTCCTATCAGCCTACTTCCTACGTTTTAAACCTCTATGCCGCCAATGATTACCGGGCGTCTGAGCGGTTCCTGCAACGACACATCGTGGCGGCTACCAGCTCTACGCAAGGATCCAATGGTGCCATTGCGAAGGGCGACGTTGTGGTCTATCTGCCTCGTGTGGCGATGACCGATGCCGAGATTGCCGACTATAAAAGCGCCAACAAGCCAACGTATTATGTGGTGAACCCTGATCAATACCATCAATTTTTTGGAACGTCCACCATCTATCCGATCATTTGGAAATTCTATGACCCCACGGTAGTGGTCTGGACCAACGATGGAGTAGACCCACAAGGACATCGGGACACGTACATATTCCGTCGTGCCGAAACCATGATGCTCCTGGCCGAAGCATATGTTAAACAAGGACAAGGTGCGGCTGCTACAGAATTGATCAATGCCCTGCGTCAAAGAGCCAAGCTGACGGATGGTGACCTGCTCACGGGCAATGCCACATTAGAGGATGTTCTTGACGAATCGGCTCGCGAACTCTTCGGTGAATCGAACCGTTGGATGGATCTTAAGCGCACCGGTACGCTATTCACACGTGCTGTGCAATACAATGTCTTCACCGCTCATAATAACTCGGGTGCCATCGATTCCAGGTACCTGGTACGCCCCATCCCTTTGACAGAGATTGTACGTTCCCCGACTTTGACACAGAACACAGGCTATCCTAATATCTAAATAATTTGAATCGCTTAACAGTCATTTATAATGAACAATAACATTCGCTTCGTATTTGCGCTCATCGCATTGAGCTGCATTCAGCTGTCTACTTTCGGGCAGACTGCATCCAAGAACAATAAGAACGATAAGAATAAAGACAACCACACCAACCCATGGGCGGTCAAGGAGCTGGGCAAAATGCCGCCGATCCAAAGCCTTACCGATGGTGTGTGGCTGAAGGGCGATCTGCACGTACACTCGAGCCACAGTACAGACGGCGGCAACCCCAGCCCTGAGCGCCACCCGGTGGCTAAAATTCTGGAGTATGCTAAGTCTGTAGGTTTTGGCTACATCGCTATTACCGATCATGATAACCATGTTTTAGGTGATGTGGAGCACCATACCTGGGCTGATCCGGCACTGAAGTCAGATTCTGTATTGCTTTTGTATGGTGCGGAGTGGACTACAACACGTGGTCATGGAAATACCTTTTCCGCAAAACCCTATAATCACCAAAAGTTTTATGACGTTCGCGATCAGCGCGATGTGGTTATTGCATCGGTGAAGAAAGAGATCGGTGTCCACTTGTCGGCCAACCACCCGGCCGGGCCAAAAGACCATTTTGGATTTTCTTATGATCTTGTCAATTCAATGGAGGTATGGAACTCCTGCCTGTGGACGAAAAACGCCAACTCAAATCTGATCTGGGAGGATATGCTGGCATCAGGCCGCAAAATGACCGCCAGAGGTGGCAGCGATACCCACTCGCCAAGCGATAAGAACTACATTGGCACGCCAACCACCTGGGTGTTTGCTACCAGCCGCTCCGCGCAGGCTGTGGTAGATGCGCTTACCAATGGCAGGGTCTCTATCAGCGCTAATCCTTACGCACCACGTGTAGAGTTCTATGCTGACCTTGACCAGGATGCCAAAATGGATATGATGATGGGTGATAACGTTAAATCAACCGGTAAGCCAGTAAAGTTCCGTGTTCAACTGAGCGGTAAGGTGATGCAGGATAGCGTTTACACCGTAAAGGTGACAAAAAACGGCAGGAATTTTGGAAGTTATAAGATCATCGGAAAAGCTGGAAAAGATAACATGGTAGAATTTACCGATACGCCGGCATTAATCGATCGCAGCTATTACTATCTTTTGGTTGAAGGCCCTTCTACTGATTATCCGCAGGTACCGGGCTCAATGAAAATAACCGGTAATATGGTTGCACTGGCTAACCCTATCTATTTTAATTTCGATCCCAATTTTTGATGATAGCTGGATGAAGTGCTGATGTGTTTTCTGGTTGCCTTATTGATAGCAAATCGCAACGGATGTTGTGATTTGCTATCATCTCACCTAAGGGTTACCAAGGCAAGGTTTCCTCCAATTGTGTGAATGTGCCACTGACGCCATTCTCATTTTTGGTGTGGTAAAAAGTAAATTATCCCCTGAGAGGTTGAAAATTCCGCCTTCAAATTCTACCCGGTACGACCCCTGAAGCAGCATTATGGTATAGTAACTTCTACGACTATACGGTAAAGAAATAAGATTAGCGCTTTCAGATTCGGAAGGGGAGGCACTTTTCAGACAAAAAATCCTCGCAGTCAAAAAATAGCTATTACGGTGATCACAACAATAATTATTGCCAACAATGTCACAAATGTTGCTGAAATTAAGCACTTTTATTATTCTGATGTTTTTGCCGGATAACCCTGGATACCTCCCTTTTTTTACTAATTGTACGATTGGCACCGTGGCGATCTAAAACTGTCATTCAGTAGCTTTCTCTCTAAACTGTCCAGGAGTGGTCGCTGCATAATTCTTAAAGGCACGAATAAAATAAGAAGCGTCTTCAAAACCAAGACAATGACAAATTTCGGAGATATTCCAGTTAGTATATTTTAATAACGCTTTCGCTTCTAATACCAACCTTTCTGTTATCAATTTCGAAGTGGTCTTACCTGTTGTTTGTTTAATAGCTCTGTTTAGGTGATTGATATGGATCGATAATTGATTGGCAAAATCCTGAGCTGTTCGTATTTTAATTGAGTGCTGCGGGGAGTCTATCGGAAATTGCAATTCCAATAATTCCATAAACAAATTATAAATGCGCGTATTAGCATTTGAGTCTTTGTTGGTAGCAACATCCGCGGGACGAAGTTTCATTGCTTTATGCATCAATTGAAACAGATACGTACGTAATAGATCATACTTAAATTTATAATCGGATCGTATCTCGCTTTGCATATCGAGATATAGTTGTTTGAAAGCATCTGCATCTTGTAGCTCAACTGTAAAGCAAGGATTACCACCGGGCTGATAGATAGGATAATCTTTTATGTTACGAAAAGATTCAAAAAAATCTTCTTTAAAAATACATAAGTAACCTGTCACGTCATGTCTCACAAATTCAAATTTGTAGGGTATATAAGGATGTACGAAAATTAAGGCAGTACCATTTATCTCAATAGATTTATCAGCGTAATGAAAAATGAAATGCCCTTTCAACATCTTGATTTTATAGAAGTCCTTTCTTCTGTAATCAGTATTATTATGCCTGGGTGTGGCATGCTCTGTAATATCAAATACATTGAAATGGCCTAGCTCATTTTTTAGCCCATAGGGAACGAGATTTGGTCTGTTCTTGTAGAACTCTTCGATTGTCTCCCTTTTCTCTTCACTTTTCATTTTACTCGTTTTTACTACACACTCCAACCAAATCTAACTTTAACATTTATAGAAATCAAAATTTAATTGTCTCTTTTACAAAGGTAAACAACCAATTATAGCAAGCATTTCTTTGCAAGAACCACTGGATGTTTCATTTTTCATATTATTTGTTTGATTTATTCCATTAGCATATTTAATGCCGCGCTAGGTTTGTGTAACAAAAAAATGTTGAATAAATGATATATAGAAACCTAGGTAAAACAAATGAACAATTATCAGCAGTCGGTTTAGGCTGCATGGGCATGTCGCAATTCTACGGCGGAAGAAACGATGCTGAAAGCATTGACACGCTATACCGGGCATTGGATTTGGGAATTAATTTTTGGGACACTGCCGACTATTACGGAAACGGGACTAACGAGGAGTTAATTTCAAAAGTTCTAAAAGCTAACAGAAATAAAATATTTGTGGCGACAAAATTTGCCGTACGTAACAGCATTCCTAATGATCCGACCTCTCCACCTATATTGGATAATTCACCAGAATGGATTCGCCAAGCAGTGGATGAGAGTTTACAAAGATTACAAATAAATCATATTGACCTATACTATCTGCACCGCTATAATCCGCAATGGCCACTGGAAGAAGTAATCGGTGTTATGGGCGAGTTGGTACAGCAAGGAAAAGTAAAGTATCTTGGTGTCTGTAATTTGACAGCCGATGAATTGCGAAAAGCAAATTCTGTTCATTCAATCACAGCTATTCAGAGCGAATACTCGCTACTATTTCGTGAAGCTGAAAAAGACGTGCTCCCAGTCGCAAAAGAGTTAGAGATTACCTATGTCCCTTATGCACCTCTGGTAAGGGGTATTTTTTCTGAAAATTTCGAACTGGAGAAGCTGGAGCCAAACGATTTTAGGCTTACCAATCCTCGCTTTCAAGAACCTCACTATACAAACAACCGAAATCTCGCCAGAGCTATTCACGAAATTGCGCAGGAAAAGAAAATTAATGCTACGCAGCTTGCCCTTGCTTGGATGCTAAATAAGCATACAGATATGATCCCAATTCCTGGAACAAAAAAAGTAAAATACCTGGAAGAAAATGCTGCCGCTGTAAACATTACCTTAACCGAAGATGAAATAAAATCCATAGAAGAGATAGTGGCCAAGCATCCGGATACTGGTGAGCAATATTAGTGACAAATTCTTATCTCTGAATTAAGAATATGGATAATAGGATTTACCTCTATCTTCTTCTTTTCGTAATCCTGAATTCATGTGTTGCGAGTAAAAGTACTCGATCCCAGTTAAAAAGGCATGTAAACCATATCAACTACATTGGGATGGAATTTGTACTAATACCCTCTGGAACATTTATGATGGGTGCAGATAGCAAAATGGAAGAAGCTTACAACTTTGAAATGCCGCGTCATAAAATAACCATAACCGACCCATTTTATATGGGGCGATATGAGGTAACTCAATTTCAGTGGGAAGCTCTGATGGGAAGCAATCCAAGTAGCTTTAAAAGCCCGAACTGTCCTGTAGAAAATGTCACTTTTGAGGACGTTCAATTATTCATACAAACTATAAACGAAAAAGAGAAAACAAAAAAATATAGGCTGCCTACCGAGGCAGAATGGGAGTATGCTGCTAGAGCTGGGAGCAATTCAACCTATTTCTTTGGTGATGATGAGGAGGAGCTTGAACAATATGCTTGGTATGAAAAAAATTCTGATGGTAGACCTCATCCTGTAGGGCAAAAGCAACCAAATTGCTGGGGGCTGTATGACGTGCTCGGCAATATTAACGAGTATGTGCAGGATAGATTCAATGAAAATTACTATGCTCATTCACCCTCAGTCAATCCAACAGGCCCGGATTCCGGCACAGTACTAAAACGTGGCGGAAGTTGGTTTGGCCCTCCCAAACATAACCGGATAGCTTTCCGGGACGGCATTGGACCAACTAAGAGTAACAAACGAGGATTCCGTTTGGTACTTTTAATTGAGCAATAATTTGTCTCATAGATAAATATTTAGGTTTAGCTCCTCAGAATTGCGATCCTGAGGAGTTAGCTATTTAAAGTAATATCCGCTATTTTATAAACCGATGGATAGCTTTATAGGCATTGTCCTGAAAGGCGACATTTTTAAATTCCTTCATAAAGACAGATTGGTCAACTACATCTCCTACTGGCATCGTGTTTTTACTTCCATAAAACACGCCACTTTTGTAGCTCTCGTTTGATATCCCATCTACATATCTCTTAGCTGCCACATCTACTTTGTGCATTAGTCCAAGCGAGTACATAATGGGTACCATCATTTTCCATATGGCTTTTATAACAATAGGGCTTTCTGTTGCTATTTCTGTGCCAATCGTGCCGCCCGGGCTCATCGTTATGATACGGATTTTAGGATATTGTCGGGCGGTAGCCATTAGGCACATAGTCGTTGTATACTTCACCAAAGCATAAAGATCCGTTACTTGGGCGTGTTTATTGAAATAAGTACCATCACATATCGAAGTAAATTCTTCTACAGAGGACGTCTTCAAGTTTGGACGTTTAATGCCCATCATCGGGATACCACGAGCTGCTTCGCTTCCCGCATAAAGTGCCACTTTTTGCAGTTTATTTGTTTTCAGCAGTTCATCCAGCAGGACGATATGACCCAAGGAATTGGTGGCAAAAATTTGCGTTACACCATCACGAGTAACTTTTTTAGGTGTCTTACTACCGTTGCCACCGGCATTCATAATCAATGCATCTATTGACTCAATTGATGATAAAGAGTTACGTACCGATTGGATGTCGGACACATCCATTTCAACTATCTTAAAAATCTGTTTACCCGTCTCGGCTTCGAGCTCTTTCATTGCTGCGATGGCCTTGGTCTTACTGCGGCATGCCAGATATATTTTTTCCGTATCCTTTAACATAGCAAGTTGCCTAGCAGTTTCTTTACCAATACCTGCGTTGGCACCAGTTATCATTATGGTTTTGTTCATATCAACCGGTTTTTATTATTACGACATTGCAATAGTACGAAAGTCGAAATAATAAACCAAATTTTTTATGTTGCCCCTTTAAAGGACAATGATTCAGCGAGCCTGGTAAGATAGTTGATTAGAATGTCCTGTTCAGGCTCAGTGAATTGGTTCAAAACTTTAGTTGCATTTATGTTTTTCTGTTTCATAAAGGCTAAATAACTCTTTTTACCCTTTTTGGCTAGGGTTACCTTCACGACACGTCGGTCTTCCTGCGAATTATATCTCATTAGATATTCACTTTCTACAAGTTTATCTACGATGCTTGTGAGAGTGCTAAGCGGTGCATTGAGACTATCAGCTATATCACTCATCTTAACACTCTCATTTTGGCCTACAAAAACTATAATAAATAACTCCTTTTCACTTACGCCCCCACATATTTTGCAACAGTATTCTGACTCGGCTTTTGCTGCCCGTAGTATGTCAAACATGGCTGAAATAAACTGTTCTGTTTTTTCATTTTCCATCGTCTATATCAATTTTAAGTTGGCTGCAAAGTTAAACTTTACAAATAATGGTTCAATTTTTCACTGGAATAATTGACAAATCCGACTATAAGTAGCAAAAATGCATTTATATCGTAGTCTTTTAAAAAGTCGATACGTGCCTATTTGCGCTCCCCTAGATCGTACACACGAGCCAATAAACGCAAATGAAACAATCACAGATATGAAGGATATTGTATTGTTAGACCTGTTCAGCGGAAAGTTGGGGGATTTATTTAAGTAAAGATGTAGAGCCAAGGGTACCGTTGTCGAACGAAATATAAATATCTTTACTCTAAATCTTTTAGAAGCATGGAGTTAAAGATTGATGTCCCAAATTATGAGCCCGAAAAAGGGTTTGTTTATAAATGGGAGGGTGGATTTAAGTTTTTTACAACAAAAGACAATGAATCCATTATTATCGCTGCAAATAAAGAAGGCTTGATTTCGTTGGCAAATCACCTTCTAAACTTGGCTCAAGTGGAAATTCCGAGCGGCTATCATCTTCATTTCGATGAGCACAACTCTTTGGAAATGGGATCTACAAACTTAGTGATTGAGAAACTTTAATTCGGGTGATTATTAATTATCAGTTCTTTGATTTAGTAGTTAGTAAAGATATGCAAGCAATTATTCTAAGTTTTTGATCATCGCATACAACATCTTGGAGAGTTCTTCACCCTGTGCATAGAATGCGTGAAATGCGTCATCTTCGATTATAGATTCATCTCTCAGCACATCGAGAATAGCTATACATTCAAAAATGGAGCTTCTGGCGATGGTAAAGAAATTTCTTCTGTCTGGTTTACTAAATCTGCCGGAGCCTTCTGCTAGGTTTAACACGATGCTGAAGGAAGCTCTTCTGAGTTGGTCTCTGGTGGTGCTGTCTAGTTTTGAATTTTTAATGAATTCCCGGATACCGGTGTTAAAGGTTTTCGCTTTTTTGTAGACGTCAAGCTTTTCAAATTCGAACATAACGGGGAGTTGGGTTTATGATAATGATAACGCTAAATAACGGGGCAGTGCGAGTGCCAGTGTGAGATGCGAGGAACAAAAAACAGGGTGAGGATTTCGGTTGTCGAAATACTCACCCTGAGCTTTTTTGGTTTGTGGATTGCGCTCTCGCACTCCGCACTCACCCTGTTTTTTGTAGAGCCAAGGGTACCGTTATCGAACGAAATAATTGAGAATTTGATAAAATTCCGCGATTTAGCAGTTCGATAAAGTTATTCAGATCTCTCTTATGATAGCTTGGATTGAAAGATAAACCTGCATGGGGTGGCGGTAAACATTCGAAGGTCCCAATTGTTTGAATAAGCGTGAAAATAATATTTACCCTGGCATGAAATTTTAGTAGCGCGGCAACTGGTACCTTGCGAGTGACAACACATTCGCGGTCAAAAAATTATGGATTCGGAAGCCGTTCCCCAAGGCATAAACGCTGGGAAAATACACCTCCAAGTAGATCTAATGAAGCAACTTGAGGTTTCTGAGTACGTTGTTCAGGACCTGAAAACCCAACTTTGCTCACTTCAGGAGAGATTCAACTATGTTTTAAAGGCTACTCAAGACGTCGTCTGGGACTGGGACCTGGCTAGCAATACGGCCTGGTTTAGCGAGGGGCTGAGTGCTCATTTCGGCCATGATCCTTCCTCGCTGGCTGATCCGGTCGTTTTTTGGAAGGACATGGTTCATCCGGACGATTGCGACCGTGTCGTAGACGGGTTACGGGCGTTTATTGGCACCGACGGAAAGAATTGGAGCGAACGGTACAGGTTCCGAAAGTCGGATGGCACCTACGCGTGGGTGTTGGACCGCTGCTATGCGATTCGTGAATACCAGGGTAAGGCAGTTCGCCTGGTCGGCTCAATGCAAGATATTACCAGCGAGATGGAAGCGAAGGAGGCCCTTCGCGAAAGCGAAGAGAAATTCAGGGCTGCATTCGATCAGGCGGCAGTTGGAATTTCAGTAGCGAGTCCAAAAGGACAATTCCTTGCCGTGAACAGGGCTTATCCTGAAATATTTGGCTATTCGGAGGAGGAAATAAAAGGTAAAACCATTTCTGATCTTTCCCATCCCGACGAAATTGAAGGTGACCGGGAGATTATGAAGCATCTCCTGAGCGGCAAAACACAGGTCGCAGCGCGCGAAAAACGATATATCCATAAAAGCGGCCGAGTGATCTGGGGCCGGGTTTTTGGAACTATTGTCTACGACTCCAACAAGCTTCCCAAGTACTTCATAGGCGTATTGGAGGATATTACTGATAGGCGCGTTGTCGATACCGCGCTGAAAGAGAAAGAAGAGCGGTTACGGTTGGTCGTTGATGCCGGAAAAATCGGTACCTGGGACGTTGACGTATCCACGGCCACACATCATTGGGATCAACGATGCAGGGAAATGTTTGGTATGACCGAAAGCGATTATGCGGACTACAGCGTTTTTCTCGATAGAATTCATCCCGATGACAGGCTTAAGGTAGATGAGGCTAATAGGAATGCTCTCAACGGCCTTAATGATGGCGAATACACAATAGATTACCGTACAATCGGACTGCACGATAACAAAGTGCGCTGGGTTCGTGCGAAAGGTTGTACTTACAAAGATGAGAAGGGAACGATCTGCCGGTTCACCGGTGCGGTAATGGACATAACCGAGGAGAAGGAAAAGGAAGAGAAGTTGCGAATGCAAGAGGAGCGATTCCGTCTTTTGGCGACAAGTATTCCTCAAATCGTTTGGACAACCGATAAAGACGGTACCGTTGACTATATATCAGACACCTGGCAATCCTATACTGGACATACACCGACTTATATTAAGGCGAGCTTCCGCCAACTCATACATCCCGATGACCTTCCAAGAGTGAATGAAGAGCTTGATGCGTGCGTTAAAAACGGAAGTGTATACACAGGCGACTATAGGCTTCGCAATATAAATACCGGTCAATACCGTTGGTTTTCAGCGACGATAGCGCCGGTAAAAGATGATTACAACCAGATCATCAAATGGGTCGGTTCGGCAACCGAAGTACACGATAAAAAGGAAAATGAAATTGCCCTTGAAAATAAAGTTGCAGAGCGGACTATTGAACTAACCGAAATCAACACAAGGCTTGAAAAATCCAATCGCGAGCTTGAGCAGTATGCATATGTAACGTCACATGACCTAAAGGAACCACTAAGAAAAATTCAGGTATATATCGATCTCGTGACATCGAAAAACCCAACGCTACCGGCCGATGTTACGGGCCACCTGAACAAGGTGAAACACGCTGCACTGCGGATGTCCGGACTTATTGAGGAGCTACTGAATTATTCCCGTCTAACGAATCAAACGGATGCTTTTACAGACGTTGATTTGAATACAACAGTAGCAAGCATCCTGATTGATATGGAAGAGGCGCTGAAGGAAAATCAGATAGTCGTGAGTATTGCAGAATTACCCACATTAAAAGCTGTACCGATACAAATGCATCATCTGTTTTTGAATCTATTCAGCAATGCGGCTAAATTCTCTAAACGTAACTGTGCGAACCGGATCATCATAACATGCACCGAATTGCCTGAAGAGGAGCTATTGACTTATCAAACTCTTGACAAAAAAGAACGATATCACAAAATAGTGTTTGAAGACGAAGGGATTGGATTTGCCAACGAATATAAAGAGAAGATTTTTGCGATCTTTCGGCGTCTGGGTGATCAGAAAGGGGTCGGTGGGCATGGTATAGGACTAGCACTATGTCGTAAAATAGTCGATAACCATAATGGCATTATTGAAGCAACAGGCGAAGAAGGCAAGGGCGCTCACTTCACGGTTATTTTGCCACAATAAGTCTGATCGCTTTTAAAACTCAAGATCTCACATTAATCATTCAGGTCATTTTTAAGTCATTAAAAATGCCATAACAGCTTTTGCCAATTCAATGGGTGCCTCTATTGCGACAGGATGATCAGCGTCTGTTGCTATTCGGGGCATAGAGCCGAATGCACTCGAAGCGGGTGCCTGTACAAATAATTTCCTCCAAAATGGAAGAGCGTCTCAAAGCCGCCATCGCGTCCACTCCCCGGTAAAAACCATACCCACAGCTCTATGTGCTTGATCTTCCGCAAGGCTTGAAATTTACTGATCATCGGTTGGGTTCCGTATTACGACCTTAACATTTCCAGAACTACGATCTAAAAAACTTTTAAACTGCTTAAAATCACCAATGTAAAAGTCTCCGATATAGTTATTAATTTTTATTCCGCCTGATTGATTCCATTCCCCCGACGTGTTAATGACTATTTTTTCGCCCTTTTCATTTTTCATTTGAATTTGTACTCCTCCAATAAATTTATTCGGGGGTGAAGTCGGCCTGTACTCATGTAAGAGGATGCCTGCTTGTTTTTTCGTTAAAATTATCTCCGCCCATAAATATGAGCCTTGTGTCGCCGAATTAGAAAATATGCCTTCTGTTGCTGAAATTAAATACTTTTCGTGTGTCGGATCTCCAAAGTTATCGACAAAGGTTCCCAGTTCCCAATTTCGATTAAGCAATGCCTTCGTTTTAGATCTGACAGCGGCAAGTGCTGTTCTGAGAGAATCACGTTTTGCGTGGTTTATTGAATCTGACGAATGCTGAAGTTGATCGTCAGTCGCATGAGCGTTATTTGACGTATTCTGGTTGCAGCTATATGCTAATAATGTAAATGTGAGTAAAATATAAGCTTTCATGTTGATTTCTTTGAGCGTTCATTCAACGCCCAAGTTTTAATTCAATGCATACGTTTAAAAAAAAGCAGCCCATCTATCGATTCTTTTGTGAAAGAATGTTGATAGATGGGCTGTTTAGCTAAACTAGCGATCTGATTCTATTTTCCCTTCAATTGTTTCCTAATTGTTGAAAAGAATTTCCTAAACATCCAAATCATCTGATAATGTCATTGACTTTCAGCCTACCAAACATTTTAACAAATCTAGGTTCAGAGAGCACGAATTTCGATCCCCCTGAACTAGAGAAAACAGGGGGAGTGCGAAGTGCGAGAGCGAAATACGAGTGTATAGCTATTCTCGATGTATTACGGGATGAGTCTATTCTTGAAGAAAATGCTTCAATGGATTTTATATCCAGGGCGAAGAGCTATCCAAGATATTGTTTGTGATGGTTAGGAACCTGGAGTAACGTCTCAAGGGCCAGCGCAATACACGGTGGTCCATGCCTGTGCACGCTTTCAACTGCTTTCGGAAACTACCCGCCACGATCAGGAAGAAAAATTTATGGTGCTATAATCTTGGAGCTACCTTCATGACCTATTCGGCAGGCCTGCCAGATGGCAGAGCGTTTTTTTAAGTGACTTGGAAGAACATAGCGTCCTGATCTTCGCATGTTCACTCTTCTCTGTTGTTGCCTAAAAAATGGTTCGTCATGTGTATCGGGTGGTCGAATTAGATGGCGTTTTAACCTAACTAAATAATTTAAAATGATCACGAACATAAGCCTAAACAACGTTGCGTCGTATAAAAGGGTAACAACATTGACGACCGACAAAAAGGTAAATCTTATTTATGGACTAAATGGTACGGGCAAAAGCACGTTATCAAATTTTCTGTATAAGCCGGGGGATAATGAGTTTAAAGACTGCGTTATCCAGGGATTAAATGAAAGCCATAGGGTGTTGGTGTACAACCAAAAATTTATTCGTGAGAATTTTTTTGAGTCGGAAAAACTCCCCGGGATATTTTCACTGGCGAAGGAGAATAAGGATGCTGTCACAAAGATTGACCTCGCGCAGAAAGAGATTGAAAAACTCGAAGGTGAAAAAAATTTAAAAAATAAAGCGCTTAATGACGAGATGACTTCGTTAGAGCAAAAGCTTGAGAAAGCACGTAACGTTGTTTGGGAAATCAAGACGGCTTATAGTGGCGGGGACCGTGTAATGGAGTTTTGCTTGGATGGCTACAAAGGATCAAAAGAGGCGCTGTTCACTCATATTTGTTCAATAAACAAGCCCGCCGAAAAACCAGAGAAAGACATCGAGCAATTAAAGGCTGAGTTGCAGTCCATATCGGGCGAGAATGCGCAGAGGTATTCAGAACTTCCGGCGATTTCATTTGCGGCGTCCTATGTCGAGTCCGATACAATATTCGACAAACAGATTATCGGTAACCAAAACAGCACGGTTGCTGATTTAATTAAGAAGTTGGCTAATTCCGACTGGGTAAAGGCTGGATTGTCGTATTTGCCGGCTGAACCTATTGAAAAAAATGAAGCATGTCCGTTTTGCCAGGAGGCGACCATTTCCTCGTCGCTAATTGATGGCATCAAAGGATATTTTGATGCATCCTATGAGGCTGATATAGTTGCCTTAAAATTACTCTTGAGTAAGTACGAGACTGCTATTCAGGCGCTTCCTGGGATGGAGGTTTATGAGGTGAGTCCAAAATTTGAAGCAGTCAGCAAGGACTTTGAAATAACACACACCGCATTCACTAGGATTACGAGGGATAACAAGCGGAAGATCGACGCAAAGTTGCAAACCCCGAGCGTCCCGGTAATACTAGAAGATTCCGGCGCTGCGCTACGGGATGTTAATCAGGTGATTCAACAAATTAATAACCTGATCACTGAGCATAATCAAAGCATAGATCAAATTGCTGCAGTAAAGAATATTATGAAGGCCACATTTTGGAAGATTATGCGTTGGAAATATGATCAAACGATCCAATCTATCATTGCTGAAAACCGTGAGTCGAAAGTTAAGAAGGAAAAATTGTCGGCTGATGTGGAAGAGTTGGCTAGAAAAATTTCCGCGCAACGGGCGCTTGTTGCTGAGCAGCAAAAGTATACGGTTAATATTGATGAAGCGATTGCCAACATTAATCATGGATTACTTGATTTAGGTATCTCTGATTTTAAGATTGAAAATCATGCGGAATCATTATACAAAATTGTTCGCGACGAGAATGCAAGCTACGTTTTTCGGTCGTTGAGTGAAGGTGAAAAGATGATAATCAGTTTTTTGTATTTCATCGAATTGTGTAGGGGGAAGACAAACTCAGCGGAGAACGATAAAAAGAAGATCATCATTATCGATGACCCAATTTCCAGTCTTTCCCACGTGTATGTTTTTAACATTGGGAGATTGATCAAGAGTGAATTTTTGGGCAAACGAGAATCTAAAAAAGATAAGGTGACAGGAGAAACCGTTGTCACCTGGAAGTATAAATACGAGCAGTTGTTTGTGCTTACCCACAGTCTGTACTTTTTCTATGAACTCACGGAGACCAACCATGACTACCGACCGGAGTCGCAGAAGCTGTTTCGCTTGTCCAAGAATAATGAAGGCAGCGCAATTACGGAAATGAAGTATCAGGAAATTTCTAACGATTACCAGGCATACTGGTACGTTGTCAAAGATAGTGCGCAACCTCCTGCCTTGATTGCAAACTGCATGCGGAACATTATCGAGTACTTTTTCAATTTTGTGGAAAAGAAGGAGTTGAGTGCCTTTTTCGGTCAGGCACCATTGAGTTCAAATAAGTACCAAGCTTTTTATCGCTACATAAACCGCGAGTCACATTCGCTGGGGCAGAACATTTTCGATTTTAAAGAATTTGACTACTATGACTTTAAAACAGCCTTTGCCGAACTTTTTAAAGTGGCAGGCTATGAAGATCACTACAAGAAGATGCTTGGGTAATCCTCCACTCTACTCAGAAAAATGCAACAGAAATGTTGCATTTTGTTTTGTGCTACTTTAGTTAACTAGGGTCTCGGGAACCCGTGAAAACTAACTATGCCATGTATAACGGAGTGCGACTGGGAGGCGAAATTGGATAGTTTACGCAAGCGGCATCATTGATCCCGGAAATGTAACAGGGGATCAAAACTAATTGAAAAAGAAACGGAAAGTATTGGAAATAAAAAAGCAAACTCCTAAAAGTTTGCTCTTAATCTTAAAGATGTAGATCGAAGGATCCGAAATTCGTGCTCTCCGATTGAGGACTTGCTACGATTGGAGTTAAAGAAGTAATGACAAATTGTCATTACTATGAGGTTTGCAGGGAATCCCGTAAACGCCAACAGGCCTAGTTTCTGCTGCCCTCAATGCTGAGAAACTGCCTTTTGGGTGCCCTGTGCTTACTCTTTAATTGGCGTTTAGGAGACTTTCTACAACGGTTGGGAAAAATGTAAGCACAAACTCGGCAACTTTTATTAACTTAACAACAGCCCGTCTAGGTTACCATTACATGAGTGACCAGACGGTTTTTTTTTCATAATAACGAACAAATAAGATGCGCAACTGACAAATGATGCCGAAAATTCAAATGAAAGACCTATTTGATGTCTTAGTTGATGAAGTTCCCGAGGGTGCAAGCATTCTAGATATTGGCATAGGCGACGGACAATTGACTGAAAAATTTGCAAAACAAATAAATCCTAAATTTTTAAAGGGAATTGAGACGGAGCCGAAAACTATATGCGAGGCCCTTTCTAGTAGCAAGGTCGAACTACTGTATAATCAACCGATACAATCACTTTTAGAAGAAAATAAATATGACCTCGTAATTATGTTTAGAACGCTACATTACACATCGTTTCCCGAACCAGAGGAGGCAATCCTCATTGCCAAAAAGTTGTTAGTCAAAAACGGTTTACTTCTGTTAGGACTTGAATTAGCGCCCAACATAAACGATGGTGACAGAAGGTTCGTGAATATGCAAGCGGTTGAAGAAAAATTGCGTGTTCATCATTTTAATTCAGTCTATTGCGGACAGGTTGACGAATACGATCTTAAATACTCACACACACATATCCTTCTTTACCGCCTATTGCAGTCAAACACATAGCAAAAGGTCAATTACCTTTCTTACAATGTAAGCTGAATTTTCAAATTCCGATAGATAAACACTTCATATTTATAATGACAACCTGGATTGAATGCATAAACGTCTACAGTAAAATATTTGCAACGCTTGACAAATATACCAACGAAAGATTTCCAGTGATTAAGGACGATACGGCACTTAAAAATATTAGTGTTCATATCCTTGAAAAATTTCACATAAATCTTAATAACTCACTCCACATAATGCTGGAAATCCAGCAACGGCCTTTAGATTTTTTGTCGCTCGGATTAATATTTCGCGGTATGCTCTCTGATATCATCAATTACCGATATCTACATTTCATTTATGAACACTTCGGACAACAAGATTTTGAAAACGAGGTTCTTATTTTAGAGCTGGACTTTGCAGGAAATTACAAGTCAATAGTGGACAGCGAAAAAGTAATTGGTGGAGCTGATGAAACTAAAATGCGAGAAATTGACGCTAAGTTTTTTAGCAACTTCGCTAAATTCTACTCCAACGGCACTAAGAAAAAGGCAGAAGACTTCCGAGTACACGATTTTCGAATGCGAGTCAATGATTACGCAGCTAAGAACAATATCAACCTTCCTAATAGGCTCGAAACTGAATGGGCCAAAATATTGCTGGTAAACGATCAATATACTGAACACGTAAAAATTGCTTACAATTACCTTGCCGTCTTTCAACACTTTTCAGGAAGTGCTTATAATTTTTACAAAAATGAAGATTATTTGGCGTATAATCCAAATTTAGCAGCCATACAATCGCTGATTGTTATTGACACAATTGTAAAAATAATCAAAGTAATGAGCCCTGGAGATGCATATATACCGACTTTCATCGAAATAGGAGTCATCGGGTTTCGCCCAGGGTGAAACGATTTTTTTTGGGCAGTTTTGGAGTATCCGGTATGTTATTCGACAGACAAAAAAAATATAATTGAACGCAACTTTAGACCTATGCTAAACTCCAAAACAAATGGAGTTTTTGATATAAAACCATCTACCAATTTACTGATTTTACATTGGACAATGGACACCCAATACGTGAGGTTTTAAATAGTCGTGAACGAACATTCACAGACTTTTTAAAAGTTATCGAAAAGGCAGACAACTATAAACATTGGTTAAAGGGACTAAGTGAGGACACCAATTTGATAAAAGAATACTATAGAGCAGTAACTACCGAAACATGGGTAGACAAAATTCCCGGAAAGGCATTCCGTTGGTCGTTTTTTACGGGAGCTGGACTTGTATTAGATGCCGTTGCTACCGGGGGAGTAGGGACGATTGTGGGACTAGGTCTAAGCCTTGGTGATGCTTTTATCATAGACAAAATGATAAAGGGATGGAAGCCTAATATGTTTATTGAATCAAATTTAAAAGACTTTGCCAAGCGCAAATAGATATGGCGTTCATATAATTGAAATTGACTATCCCATTTCACAACGTGATCCGAGGTTATCATCATGTCTAAGGAAATTAATAATTGAAGCACAACATCGTACATAAAGATAAACAGGTCGTCTTTGTTTTGCATGGAGTTCCAATTTCCTGCAATGGATTCGTCTCTTCTTTGATTGATCGAAAATCGAGTGGAGTCAACAGTTGGACCTGTGACCGCGCGCGGCCACATACACTTTTACCTGGTCCCTAGTAAGAATGCGGTGAGAATTACTAAAAAGTAACACTTCCCCGACAAAGATCGCCATATAAAATACCGAAACAGTATTTGGGATTACCTATCTTTAAACAACGAGAATTGAAATGCATGGCTAAATTAAGACCCGAAATCCCCGTTAATATTGCCGCCAAAATCCTATTTCTAAGTGATCGAACATGTTGTGTTTGTAGACAGGCAGGCAAAAAAGTTCAGATACATCATATTGATGAAAATCCCTCTAATAGTGCTGAAAGCAATTTAGCTATTTTATGCTTTGAGTGCCATACTGAAACTATGATTAGGGGCGGATTTCATAGAAAACTTAATGCAGAGCAAGTTATACTTTACAGAAATGACTGGCTAAATATTGTTTCTCGAAAAAGAGGTTTGGCACATACAACTAACCAAGGTGATGCAGAAGAAAATTCTCGCGAACTCGAACTTGCGACAAGTGTGGCTGAGATTTATAGAGAAAACGAAGAATATGAATTATTAGCCATACACTACCACAACATTGAGAATGATGAGCTAAGAGACAAATACATAGAAAAGGTTTTAAATGAAAATCCCTCTGATCATTCAATAGTATTTTTACGAGGACTTCAGGGAAAAGGCAGAGAGGTTTCCCTGGAAGTTGTCAATAGGCTAGTTACAAGATATGAGGCAATAGAAAATTATCTAGAAATTGCCCGAATTTATAAGCAAGTTGACAATCCTCTCGAATCGGTAAAATATTACCTTAAAGGTGTAGCTAGTGTTTTTGGAGAGAAGAATTACTTTACTACTGCATTTTATTTGAGGGAGCTAGTTGAAGATGGATTAATTGAAGACTTATTAGCCAAGGCCTATGCTAAAGCGAATAAATCGGGAGATTTATGGTGGCAAATTCGTGCATTGCAGGAATTAAAATGGGATACAGAATTAAACGATCTAATCATTGAAAGTAAGGAAGAGATATTGAGGTCCAATGACCCAAAACTTTTGCAGCTTTTGGCAAAACAGGAAGGAAACGAAAAAAAATATATTGAATACGTTAAAGACGAAGCTCAATCGACGACTATGAAAGTGGAAGATAATGATTAGTTACATTCGGAAGAAAATAGGTTAAATATATTGCCTATCAAAATATTCTACCTGATTTAACTTATCAAATAATGCCCTTCCGCGTCCGCTCTCTCGGTACTCAACTTGTCTTTGGTAGATTGTGAGTGTAGGTATTCGTGATTACTGAATCATGGCTTCGCAAGAACTCGTAGACGAGTTTTGAATCATCGCATACATCGTGAGTAGCTACGTTCCAATATAGCAATTGGTCACCTTTACGCCTGACGTAGAGCTGCGGGATAGCCCTCGTGTTCGCTAATGAGGACAAAGGTCGAATACGCTAAATCTTGAAATCCCTTCACAATTATCTCCGTCGTTTCATCGACCGCGAAAATTCGACGCTCGTCAGAATTAGGTATCTGCTCAAAGGTAAAATGGTCATTAATAAAATGATGCTTCACCCGCGCAATAGTTTTTTCATCAATTGTCTGATCGTTGTGGACTATGCGATGTCGTATCAGTTCTATTTTTTGTATCCAAGAGGCAATGTCTTCGTCAAAAACCTCTTTTAAGGCAGGACAAATAGTTTTTAACAACTTAAGAATATCTCCATTAGACGTACTCCTGATGTGTTTGGTGGCAATCGATAGAACAGCTTCATTAGGTATATGCAAAGACAAATTCTTCCTATATGTGTCCTTCATAAATGTTTCAAACGCTTCAAATGATTGAGCTGTAATCGATAATGTCAAATAGTTAATCAAGTATCGAAAACTTTCTGCCTTGTTATTTTCGTCAATCCGAAATGAGTTCTGAAAAAATGTGTTTTCGCCTGTTCGCGGATGCTTTACAATCATATGCATTCCAAGAAACCCAACGTCAGTTTTGATTTTCTTAACTAGAAAGAGATAGTTACCCCTCAAAACAACTTGTCGATTGAGAAAAGCGTGAATTATCGGATAGTATGGATTCTCTGAACGATTATCTAACAATGTTTTTGCCATATGTTTCTACACAATTAAAGCTTTTGGATTTTAACGACGTGGCAAATGCTTACACGTCTTGTGCAATTTGTTCGTAATATAAATTCTTATGCGCTGTGTGTAAATTAAAGCTCTTTACAAAAAAAAATAGACGGTAGAAAATCCGTTATTTATCGCCGGGATCAGCATTGGAACTGACGGTTGAGCCATTCAGTAACAGAATTGACTTATTTGAGTTCAAACCAATTGGAGCGCAAGCACAGGTCGTCATAACCCGCCTTATTCTCTGCCATTGTTGGTTTAAACAAGTAATAGAGC
>Ga0247764_1000041_pt1 | contig 57190 bp, 57 predicted proteins | sample UWRJL051202B4_FD_179932 | JGI IMG/M metagenome (GOLD analysis project Ga0247764, IMG submission 179932) | Plant litter microbial communities from Arlington Agricultural Research Station in Wisconsin, United States - UWRJ-L051-202B-4 | ecosystem: Environmental > Terrestrial > Plant litter >... | reverse complement strand
GGCATATAGCGCGTGGCATGACCGCACTGAACAGCACATCAGCCGCGTTGAGCAGCTGGCGCAGGATCTGGGCCGCATGCATTCGACAACCCAAGAATTGCCAGAATACACCATTGACCTGCCTGAACCCCCGCCGCATATCCAGAAGATTCTTGCTGACCGTCAAGCAAAGCTGGATCGCTTACCGCCCTTGATGCGTAAGGCCGTCAAGACCTGGCAAGAGCGGAGGCCTTAAGGGTGTATCTGACGAATACCGCCTGAGCGTAGGCCGTCCAAGCTGTATGGGCCAAAATGCGTACGATGCAGTGTTGCCACCTGGTACCCCAGCGAGACAAAGGTGCGGCGGATTTGGCGGTTGCGGCCTTCATGCATGGTAACGCGCCACGCGCGGTCATTGCCGTCGTGCATACGTTCTAGGCGTAGTTTGCTGGGGCCGTCGGTGAGCTGCACGCCAAACTCGCTTATCATTTGGCGGTGTAGCGGCTGGAGGGACTGCACGAGCGTGACCTCGTATATCTTGAGTTTGCGGTTACTCGGGTGTGTCAACTCTTGAGCGAGTTCACCGTCGTTGGTCAACAGTAAAAGGCCGCTCGAGTCTTTATCAAGACGGCCGACTGGTTTAAGTTGGCCGTATTCCGGCGGCAGCACGTCATAAATGGTTCGGCTCCCCTGCCCGTCACGGCTGACAACAAAGCCACGGGGCTTATTGAACAAGATAGTCTGGGTGGCTGCAGGCGCCTGTAATGGGGCGCCGTCGAGCGTTACGGTGTCGGTATCGGTGATGTCTTGGCCGGCTTGCGGTGGCTGGCTGTTGACCTGTACCCTGCCCGTTTGTATAGCGGTATCGGCGGCGCGGCGGGATAACCCGCTGGCAAGCGCGATGAATTTATTGATGCGCATAGGCGTATTCTACAGTGATATGTCGTTGGGGTCGACTGGTTGGCCCTGGCTGTTGGTAGGTTGCGTGGGGTTTGGCGAGATAACGTGGCCGGGTGGGTGTGGCTGTGTTTGGCCATTTTGTGCATTTGGCGCGCCGTTCGCAAAGGCTGGCGGCGTAGTGTGCTGCTGGTCTTTGTCGAAGTCGGTGATGCCTTCTTTGGCAAGCAGTTCGTTTAAGTCTGGCTGCGTTGGCTGGACGTTGGTTGCCAGCGGCTGTATGACCTTCTTGCGGGTGCCGGCATCGGCAGCGTCTTCGCTCGGTGTTGCCACGGTTACGCCGGCCACATTGGTGGCTGTTTCCGGGGTGGTCTCCGGCGCTGGTGCTGGTGCTGCTTGCGGTGCCGGTGCGGCTGGTGCTTGTTCAGCGGGTGCCGGTTCCGGGGCGGGTGCAGGAGGAATGACCGGAGTTGCCGGGGCTGCTGGCTGTGTGGCGGTGTTGTCTAAGAGGTCTTGCACGGCATCTGCCATAATCTGCTCGCTTTGAGGCATGGTTTCCGTACTTACTGCAGGCGTTGGTGCAGATTCTGGTGCGGGCACGCTGGCAGCTGGTGCTGCGTCGGCCGGGGCCGGTGTTTCGGGGGTAGTGATTTCAGGGGCAGCGGGCGGTGTTTCTACCGCAGGTTCTGGTGATACGTCTAGGGCCGGTGCCGGTACTTCTATAACGGGTGCCGGTGGTTCCGCGGGCGCTGGTGCGATTTGCTCCGGTGTTGGGCTGAATGCCGGTTCCGGTACGGGGGCAGACGGCTGCTCAGGCGTAACGGGCGCGGCAACGGGTTCCGGTTGCGGCATTGGAGTGAACGGCGCTGGTGCGGGGGCGGTGATCGGTTCAGGCGCTGGCGCCGGTGCGGCAGCAGGCTCTGGGGCGGTAAATTGCATGCCAACGGGTTCTTGGACGACAGGTGGTTCAGGCGGGGTAGCTACTGGTTCTGGAGCTGGCGCTGCAACTGCCGGTTGCGCTGCAACTGGTGGTTCTGCGGGCGCCGGTGTTGGTGCCGCAGGAATAGCGGGAGTTGGCTGTGGTTCTGGTACGGCAACGGGAGTAACTGGCTCCGGTGCTGGGGTAACTGGCGCAGCTGGCTCGGGGGTAGGAGTGGCGGCGGCTGGAGCTGGCGCTGGCGCGGCCGGTTCCGGTGCGGCCACGGCCCCAAGGCCGGCTGTTGGCGGTGTAGCAGCAGCGGCTTCGCCACCGCCGAGCAAGTCGGAGGCGGACTTTACGATGTCTTCAAGGGTCACCTGCGACTTTACGAGGTAGCGGTCGGCGCCGAGTTTATCGGCGCGGGTTTTGTCTTCTGCCTGGCCGAGTGCGGTGAGCATGATGACCTTTACGTCGCGCATACCTTGCGTGTTACGAAGGATATCAAGCATTTCAAAGCCGCTAATCCGCGGCATCATAACATCGGAAATAATCAGGTCGGGCTGTTCTTGCTTGGCGACAACAAGCGCTGCTTCACCGTCCTGGGCCGCTACGATATCGTAGCCTTCTGCCTGCAAACGCGCTTCATAAATCTCGCGCAGGTTATTGTCGTCTTCGACGAGCAGAATCTTGGCCATGTGTTCCCCTATATTATGTGTGAAGCTTATGTTTGATGGTATTGTAGCACGCTTTTATGTGGTAGGTGCCGGTTTTTCGGCTGCAGGCGGTGCGAGCGCTGCTGCACTGGCCTGCGACTGGATTTGGGCAGCCCGCTGTGCGGTCAGGCGCGGCAGGTTAATGAAGAATGTGCTGCCTTTGCCCAGCGTACTTTCTACCCATATACGCCCCTGGTACAGCTCCACGATCTTGCGGCAAATGAACAATCCAAGACCGGTGCCGCCCACGGTGCGGGTCGCCGAGTTGTCCACGCGGTAGAACTTTTGGAACAAGTGCGGAATGTCATCCGCCGGGATGCCAGGACCAGTGTCGCGGATGTACAGCTGCACGACTTCGTTGTTACCGGTCAGGCCGATGGATACTTTACCGGCATCGGTGTATTTGCAGGCGTTGTCGAACAAGTTGGTGATGACTTCACGCATGCGGTCCGGGTCAGCCAGTACGTAGTACAACGGCTTCACGACCTTCAGTGAGCTGGTGGTGTCTGATGATGAGGTAGCATCGATGGCCCGGCTGGTGGCGTCGATAGCCTCACCGGCCCCAACGATGAATTCGCTGGCCAAGCCCTTCTTCTGGGCCGAGAAGCGCAAGTCCTCTACGAGCTGTTGGCAATAGGCGCCCATTTCTACGACCTGCGGATGACTGCTGAGGCGTCCGTCTTCGGCTTTGGCACTAGTGAGTAAGTCCTGGAACAATTGGCCAAGGTGCTGGGTGCTGGAGTGGGCTTTTTCAAGGAATCCCCTGGCCCGGTTATCCACGGCACTCACCTTGTCGTTCAGCGCTAACGCCAAGTAGCCTTCGATGGCGGCCACCGGCGTGCGCATTTCGTGCGAGGCGGTACTGATGAATTCGGCCCGCTGTTGTTCGGCGGCCCGCTGTTCACTAATATCGCGCAGCACGGCTACTGCGCCGTTCACTTCCCCGTTCGGTGTCACGACCGGCGAAATTACTAATGATACGATCTGCTTTTTGCCGTTCTGGGAGGTAATCTGCAATGCTTGGTTGATGAACGCCTTGTGGGTTAGTACGGCGGTAAATGGATATTCTTCATCGGTCATCTCGGTGCCGTTTTCTTTCGCGACTTTCACGACGGATTTCACGTCTACGCCGATAGCGTCGTCGATAGTCCAGCCGGTCATGTTGCCGGCCGCCTGGTTAATAAGCGTAATAAGACCGTTGTTGCTGGTTACGACCACGCCGTCGGCGATGGATTGGATAAGGATAGCCGACTGTTCTTCGTTGGTGCTGAGCATGCCTGCCAGCTGTTTGTAGCGCTGGGCATCGTTGCTAATCCAGCGCCGGCGGAAGAACAAATAACCCAGCGCAGTGAACCCGCCGTAGCCCGCCGTCAGAATCCAGCCCATGGGCGGTATTTGCTGTAGCCGGAAGGATGTAATGATCATAAGATATAAGACAACAATCAGGTTGGCACCAAGCAGCAGCGGTACGCCATAGGTGCCGTTCATGAAGGCGTTGACGATCCACAGCAGTACGTATGGCGTGCTGTACATAGTGAGGTCGGTGACCTGTAGGCCGTGAATTAACAGCAAGGTCGTGAGCATAGAATTGCCCAGTAAGGCCATTGGCCAGCTCTTTTTTGCTAGTACAAAGAAAATACTGCAGCAATATATGAGTTCCACCGCTGCCAGGCAGAGTGTGACGCCGTCGAGACCAAATTGCATACCGGTCCGATGGACGCCGGGCACGAAGCGTGCTGCCAGACATGCCGCAACCACTAAAAAGCTGGATATGACGGCAAAACCCCAGAATAGGCGGTACCACGTACGCGATACGAAGTGGGTAAAATATTCCATCTACGCACAGTATACGTTACTGCTTGTGCTTTGAGCCAGCGAAAAATAGCGGTTCGTAGGCCGAAATATTTGACACAATAAGGCAGGTATATCTTAATAATACATAGCAAGACACAAGGAGATAGACATGGGTTACGAGAATATGGGCGGAACGCCACCGCCGCAACAATATACGTTCGAAACCGGCTACGTTGACGGCGGATTAGCGCCGCCGGAACAAGCCCCGCCCGCCGGCCAATACGCCGGCATCGATAGCCGCACCCCCGCAGAAGCTGCGGCCGATGCGCACACGGCGACTGCCTATGCCGCTGCTATGAGCGCGCCGCAGCAACCGGGTGCAGAGGTACATGCCCCTGATCCGGCACACGCTACTGATGAAGTCCGAGACAGATACCTCATCCCACTGGCCGAATTGTATGGAGGCGGTTCGCGCGAGGTTGTACTTGAGCTGCGCAGCAAGGGCTGGAACCGCCGTGAAATCGCTGACGAGTTACTCCGTCTGCGCCGCTACCAGCAGGATTTAATGGGTATTGACCCCGATACCGACGAGTAGCTAGAAGCGGTAGTGAGTACCGTGTTGCGTGTTGAACAGCAAGCCGATATGCGTGTAGTAGTTCATGGCACTGAATAGCAAGAAACAAATACCCGCAATAATCCATACATTGCGCATGATTGTCCAATAGCCACCACGGCGGCGCAGCGCAAGTGGAGCTAACAGCGCACCCAGCGCACCGCAGCCATATAGTACGGCAAAGAAGGTGTTTTCAATCCAGGGCATGGTGGACAACAAGCCGGAAATCGGCTCAGCCGCTGGTGCGCCGCCCACAAATCCGAAGCGCAGAATAGCTGCGGTGCACGCGGCGAGCATCAGGCCAAGGCCAAAAACCAGCCAGCTTACCGGCGCCAGTGTGCGGGTCAGGCGCAGTTCTGCCGCTGCCCTGCCCGATCCTTTTTCGCCAAGGGTGTTGATACCATCACGATTCTTCCATAGTAAGAACGAGGACATGAGTAGCAAGAAGCCCAGCACGATATTTGGTTCGCTGAATATGATGTTGATGGGTGGATTGACCGTGAGCGGCCACGTGGTAGCCATGATCGTGCTGAGGATAGCCAGTATACTGCCTAAGACGCCAAAGGTCATTGCCCACCCTTCCGCAGCAACTTTTTCTCCCCGGTATAGCTTATGTAGTAATTTTGGAACGAGAATGAGGGATAAGCCGGCGCAGATGCCCATTAGGGTGTTGTATAAGATCATGACAGTCCTTTCATTAAACGGTCTTACAGTGACTGCCGTAGTTATATAGAACGCTCTCCCGTCAGACTGTGGGATTGTTTATGGCAAAATGCTTACGCATATGCTTAGCATGGATTTGGCGTGTGGCTTTTGCCTGTAATGAGAGTTAGACGTGTTGAATTATTATAGTGTTTATGTTATAATACGAATATGCGTGTGACACCGAATATGTCTCCGGCAGAGATTGCGCCTACCCCAGAGGCGCAGTATATTGCCAACATCGTAGAAACAGCCGAAGCTGACATCCGCTTTCACGGCCTTGCAGGTCGTGCTGACGGTGCTGACCTGGAGGGTGCCTGTGGCAAACACTCCGAGATTTTAAGCTTTTATGCGCGGCGGCAGCATGTACCGTCTGGGGTGTATCAAGTGTATGACATGCACCGCACGCTTGCCGGTGAAGATATGTACACCCAAGCATTTGGGCACGGGGTGACTATAATGCATGTCGGCGAGACCGTATTTCTTGGCGATCCAACATTTGGGCAGTTTACCACCGGCGAGACGGTTAAGCAGTTTGACCCCTGCGATACGGGCGTACCTGCTGACGACCCGTTCGTACAGGAGATCGTTACCAATGGATTCGTTGAGCTGACTGATGAAAACTTACGTAATTATTTGCGCGCAACCACCGCCGAAGGCCCTGTTGATTTGGGGTATATTGATACCGCCACGACGCTCGGCACATTGGCCATAGTGTCCCCGCGCACCAACATCGAATACTCCGACGAAGAAATCAGTAACGGCGTGGTATATCACTTGCCCAAGAGTTGCGCTGATGTAAGCTGCGAGCGCGTCCTGCCCGAAGCTATGCCGTTGCTGCCGCAATTACCACAGTAGTTAAACGGCGATACGCTTGAGATAAGAGACCATCTGGGCGGGCGTTGGCTCGCTATTGTGGTCGCCAAAGATATATTTGTCTTTGAATGGGAACTTCGGGTTGTGCCGGCCGGATATAGCTTCGGCCATTTGAGTGGCGACATCCAGCTCGGCGGCCGCGTCTGGCAGCTGCCAGACGGTATGCACGAGGGTGTAGGACAGCGAGATCATGAAACTCCCCCGCCCTTTGCTGAGTTCGGCAGTGAATTTAGCGGCAGAGCCGGTTTTGGGCAGCGGTGTAACTTTCATATGTGGTGTAGTATACCAGAGGTACGGTGGAATTGATAATATTTGCATTATATGGTATAATTATACACCGATTATGACAGGTGCAGATTTTATTTCCCGGTTGCCGGTCCGTATGGCTCGTGCGACACCCGAAGGTTTGGCATTGCTGGAAAACAACGCTGAACTGCAGGATATTGTCGCGCAGTATGCACGGGATGGGCACACTCCTCGCTTGGAAGCATATCCACGCTTGGGCATTGGCGCACGCGGCCAGGTGCGCGACGTTGCCGGCCTGGCGGTTAAATCTGCTACCCGCGCGAGCAATGGCGACAGCTTCCCCTGGCGCCCCTGTGACGTGATGCACCAGTTTACATTTATGGATGCGGTTAACCACCATTTGCAGCAGCGCCCTGATCAGCGCGTGCATGCCCCTGACCAATATCTGGCGCTGCTCACCCGCCAGGGCACCGCACTGCATGTTCAGCAGCGAGCGCCTGAGGCGATTACCATGGGCAGTTGGCTGCGCGAAAATCACGTGGTTAATTATCATATGCGTGAAGACATTCGCCAGCTTACAAAATCACGCATTGCCGACGCCATGGGCACCTCTGCCCTGCGGTACGGGCTGGACGACTTAGGTTTGCGGTCAGCGGAGTTCGGCTCTGTGTCCAACATTATGGTGTGGGAGGGCGCGGATCTTGCAGACCTGCCAGAGGCACCGATCTACGTGATTGACCAGCCTGCCGGCACCCTGCGCAGCTGGATTGGCGTGCAGGCCGCGCAACGGATGACCGAACAGGTGGTAATGCAGCAGGTTGTTGCCGAGGGTTAGATGCCATAGGGGTTTGCGCCTCTTGCGCCCTGCGGCCGCAGTTGTCATTTCCCCTCTGTTATGGTAGGATTTATTGGTGCAAAACAGCACATGTGGCCTCTTATTGCTCTGCAATAAGAAACCGTTCGTTCGGAAGATGATTTTATGCAAGCACAAAATCGCCTTCCCTCACTCACGGTCCCTTCGTCTAGTGGTCCAGGACGTCAGGTTCTCATCCTGAAGATCGCGGGTTCGACTCCCGCAGGGATCACCAAAGAAAAAACGTCACCAACGGTGGCGTTTTTTCTTTGGTTAGTTCTCTTTGAGAACCGAACACGCGAAGCGGGTTTCGATAGCAAGGAGCTCACGCAGGTGCTCGCACCGAGTAAGCGACGCAGATATATGCGCGCAGGCGCTATACTCCCGCAGGGATCACCACATCGGAAAGTCCTAGTGTTATTGTTTTTTAGCGTGCGCTGCGATAAGTGCCGCGCAGAACCAAAAGCTATCCTGGGCCATATCGCTGCTGAGCTTAATAGTCTGACGGGCTTGGAATAATAATTCCTTGTCGCTTGGCTTAAGTGCAAGTTTCATCCAGGACTGATAGATTGGGTTGGCGCGTGCGAGTGCGCTTTGGGTGACCGTTGGCATATGCCCTGCAAGGCTCATGGCAAGCAAGTACCGGTACGACGTGTTGCGTAACGCGGGTTCGTGGCTGTAGACATCGAAAACACGTTTGGTGATATCCGGATTTTGGGCCGCGACCCTTATAGCGAGCTGGGCTGCATTTTTTATGTCACCGGCATCTTTCAGGCCATATATATACTGTTCCACATACTGGGCATCTATGTTTACATAGGTTTCTACAATATCGCTGATCCATTCATTTTCCTGAGGGGTTGTGCGGCCTATTTTTTCAAGTAATGACGTTAAGTAATATATGTCGTTCCCGCCGGAAGGTTCCTGCATGCGGTACGAGGCCCGTGCCAGGCCAAAATTGCGGTCGGTAATAGCCTTATTGATAATGTCTGGCGTACCCTGGCTTGGATCGAGGCTGGCCGCAAGAATATCGTCGTATTCCTTTCGCCGTAGTGCCAGATGGTTGCCGGCAACGGCCACGAAGCTGGGGTTGTAAGGTGCAATAGCGGCCATAGCAACAACGGCATCGTCATAGTGTTTTTCATCGTAGAGCCACGCAGCTATATCCTCGGCAATGCGGGTATCGTACGCGGCAATACTCCGTGCTATTGCGGTTGCGCTGCCGTATTTTTTGGCTGATTTTATATTTGTCACAAGTTCGTTGGCAATTACAAGTACTGCCTCTTTTTCTGCTGTCATGGGTACTGCCGGCTGCGCTTCGGGCAATTGTTCTGGCAAGCTACTGTGAAGAAGGGGGGATACTTGGGGCGCGGTTACCGCAATAGCCGTAACGCTTAGCAAGGCGCCGGTTGCTTTTATGAATCGCCGTCGGTTCCATGTATGGGTTGTTTCCGGCTTATGCCCGGCGGCTGTGCGCGGGGTACGCCGCCCGTCCTGCAGGCCGGCAACTATTTCGGTATGGTTGGCTTGCATCTCGCGCAGCCGTTGTTCTAGCCTTTCGATGCGCCCCTGTGCCTGGCTAAGGGCAAAATCCCTATTGCGTACATTCTGTACGGCCGTATTGCGGTGCTCGGTTAGTATCGTAATAAGGTTTTGCGCTTCCTGAAGCTGTTCGTGTAACTCTTCGTTGGCATGCGCGAACTGGCTCAAGCTTTCTGCGGCGCCGTCTAATATAGTTATCCATTCTGCATCGCCGGGCTGCAGGCGTGCGGTTTTCGCGGGTCCTATTCTATACGAACCGATAGCCCGTAAATCATTTATAAGCCGTTGGGTTGGGACGGTACTGAGGTCTATGACCTGTGTTTTTCTTTTTTCGATAGATATGGCTGCGTCGTAGGCGTCTTTGATGCTTTGGCCGAAGCTGGCTATATTTTTTGGCCGGTCCTGTGGGTTGCGGGCGAGGCCGTCCATAATAATCGGCTCGATGGTAGAAAGCGCCAGTGTGACATCTAGGCCGGGTACTTTATCAAAGTCCTGCACTGGTATACGCAGGTATTCCTGCGTAAAGTCCCCTGTCGCACCCGCGGCGGCGGGAGTGTGGGTAATAAGTTCGTATGCGACGGCAGCGAGCGAATAAATGTCGCTTTGACGGACTGATTTGCCCTGCATTTGCTCGGGCGGGCTGTACATAAATGACCCTAAATTGGGCTGTGTGGTGATATTTTGCGCGCCCGCCTCATGCAGCTTGGCGGCAATGCCAAAATCGGCAACTTTTAGCACTAAGGCATCTTTTACACGTTCCAGAAGCAGGTTGTCGGGCTTAATATCGCGGTGAATCATACCGCGGCGGTGCACGTATTCTATGCCCTGTGATGCCTGGTAAGTAAAGTCAACAATCTCCGAAAGCGGCAACCGCCCGAGCCGTTTCATACGCGCGCGCAGGGACCCCTCGGGCATATAAGGCATGACGATCATAGGATGCTCTACATCGTATCCTTCAAGTAATACCCGTCCTATCCCGTATGTGTGCGTGTGCAATATGTTGGGGTGCTGCCACTTGCTTGTCCGGTGCCCCTCCGTCTCGAATGCCTCCCATTTATTTATGGGAACAGGAACGCTTTTGCCGGTTATGGGGTCGATTGCACTGTCGCGGGGTATGTATGGTTCAAAGGGCTTAAAAAGTTTAACGATTACTTTTTCATCGAGTGAACTAGGGTCTGTGAGGTCTTTTGCTACATAGGCAGTGGCTTGGCCGCCCTGTGCTAACGCGGCTTCCAGCAAGTATCCTTGGTGATACTGGCGGCTGTCCCCGGCGCCTACTTCCTGGATGATCTGGCCTACTAAACGATTCTCACTCACTTTGCGTATAGCATAGCAGTTGCAATATAACGAAACAAGATGGTACTAAAGTAAACAACATTTTATTTAAATAGTAAGCAGCAGGTCCGTGATTCTGTAGATATACTAATGGCATGAACACTGAACTCTACCTTGATGGTGGCGCGGCCGTCCTAGATGATCAAGGTGATCTAATTGCTTTGCAGGAATCGGATTTATCCCACTAGGGTCGTATGCTTCAGCGCAACTCAACAGTCCCCTATTCCTCGTGTTCGGACTTGTAATAGCGATACTTGCCGTTTATCGTTTTTTAAACCGCGCTCTAAGGCGTAATGTGCGCGTGCGGCGCGAATGTTGTCACGGGTATATCGACGCATGCGTTAATAAAGATTTCCAAATCAGGGTCGCCTTGCTCACTTTAACAGCTGATCCATCCTCGTTGCTATTGGGAGAAACCGGGGTCAACAATGCGACCATTGTTAGGTTGTTGCTTTTCTGCGGGTCGACAATGCCGAAGCTTGTGTCTGGGCTGCCTGAGGTTGTTGCTAAGCCAAGACCTGCCACGCTACCGTTACTACCTGCAGTCTGTGCGGCTAAATATAACAGTTGATTATCGACAGTAAAATTTTCCAGCTCGGTTCCAGATGCCTTATCTAGGAAATTGAGATTGACGTCCTGCGACTTGCCAGCAATAAGACTAACAACGAAGTAATGATTATTGGATTTCCGTATATTATGGTATAATATACATCAATTATGGCGCATGGCGAGCAAACACCAGCTGAAGTATTTACCCGCATCCCGCAGGATGGGTTTTTCGATAAAACCAATACCCGGATATATGATAGTATCGCCCGGGTCACGGAGGGTTTGTACAGTGATATTGAGCGCGAGGCAAGTGGTGCGGAAGCAGCGCCTGCCGAAGAAGAGATGGCCGCGTTCCTGGGGGCCCTCCCTCTCGAGCAGGCAACCTATGGTGTTGTCCGTGACGGCAAGATGCATGCCGCGCTCCATACAAGGTTGCTCCTCCCCTTTATGTCCGGGTATCCGCTGGTAATGGATCCTTTGTATTTGCCTGAAGTAGAGTTGAGCACCACAGTTGAGATAGATGCTGTTGTGCCGGGTGCCCGCTTTGAATACACCGACGGGCCAACGAGCCGGCAGCAGCAGGAGCCGGAAAATGCGGAACTTAGCCGCGAGCTATGGGCCGCTTCCTATACACTTAATGACGAGCGTGTGCGGGAAATACGTCGTGAGCTCTTTGCTCAAACGAAAGACTATGCCCCGCACGAACAACGGGCAACGATTTTAGGTGTAGCCGGTACGCCTGTGCCACGGTCCCGTATCCTGGGGATGTTTAAACGTCCCGTGTACGACTACACTACGCCTGAAAAAACGGCTGAGCTGAAAGCCGCTTTGGCCGGGCAATTACGGGGTGCCGAAGATGTTGCGGTAACCGCGCACGTCAGGGCCACTGCAATCTTATGGGGCCTGCACGGATACGATGCCCTGGCTTTAAAAACCGCCCCAGATAGGACAGATACACCGGTAACTCCATCGGAGCGCGTGCCGATGACGCTGCGCGCGCTCGGTGCGATGGTTGCCCGTAGCCAGAGCTAATGCTGGCTCACTACAGCGACGCAGATAGGTAGTGTTCCCGCAGGGATCACTACGAAATTATTATGATTTCTACATCTCTTTACTTCCGAAGGTGTTGTGCGTAGAATCGGGGCTATGGAAATGAGCTCTAGCCCCGAGAATTTGCCTGACCCGCAAGATGATCCGGTTTCCATTGATTCTGCAGATGAGCCGAATGAGCTGTGGCAAGGCGACATGCTTAATGACGCGAATGTTGATGCAAGCGAGGAAGCTGATGATTCACCCCCACCGTTCGGCCTTGAGCGGTTTGCAGGTACTGAGATTCCAGAGGATGCACCCCTGCCCGACGGATATCGCGAAGCGACACAAGATAAGCAATTGCGTCTTCTGACCGGCCCACAGGGTATCATAGAGCGTACGCGAATCTATCAGGACATGGGAATGGTGCGGTTGCAGGCTCGCGTCGTCCCTGCGGTGGAGTTGGATGGCATGGCTGATGAGGCCGATAACCCGGTAACGTACGCGGCAGAAGCGCAGCACGTATTGGTGGCAAGTAAGGAACTGGCATACGAAACACCAGATGGCCGCGCTGATATAAATCTAGGAATGGGCGGCCGTATGACGATGCGTTTTACCGGTCAAGATGGAACGACGTCTTATGCACATTATTACTACGTGCCACGGCAGGCTGTTGGAAGCGTGGACTCATCTGCGGAACAGCCATTAGTCATGCGGAAAGATGTGAATGACCCGTTGGTTGACATCAGTCGTTTTGCACCGGGTGACATTCCGCCGCTTGATATGCTGAAGTTACAATGGGAAGCGGAAATGCAGCATACGCAGCAGCAACAGGTGGAGGGTGTTGTGCACCCGATTGTGGGTATAGAAGAAGCCGCTTACATTCTGGATGAGGTACTGCCAAACGCGCAGCCGGTCATGAAGCACTACGAAGACCTGGCAGGTGTCATGGCCCGCGAATATGCAACGGTACGCGCAATGTCGGGCGGAGAAACTACCCCCAAGCCGCCAGAAAAAGAGCCTACGACGTCACAAGAGATGCATGCTTACTTGGCGCGAAAATTAGTTTTGGAACAAAATGATTTCGGCAGAAGCTTATATGAGCGCGTTATGGCCGAATACCGGCAGCGGCAGCCGGCGTCAGCTACCGCGGACACCATAGAAGTCGTGGACAGCACAGGCGTTACCACGCAGATTGAATCACGACCCTATGCAGGAAGTGCCTCATCGCACACCTTCACCCGTATCACCCGCAGCCAGGAGCTGAGCGGTGAGGCACTGGTCCAAGCATTGGCCGCGCATGACATCACCCTATCGAGACATCTGCCGGCAGGGCGTAGCGTAACGCTTACAGAGGGGACGACAATCGGCTACCGCAGAGAAGATGGTGCGTTCTGGTGCCACCGTACCATCGGTATCAATACGGGTAAAGAAGGCGATGCAAGAACACATCGAAGTTCAAGTTCATGGCAGCCATCATACGCCGTCATCCAAACATTCCGCAATTATCTGTTCAGGGATCTGATGCGTGACGAGGGTGTGTAAAGACCTGCTCGCTAGGAGAATGTAGTAACACAAGCTGTTGATCTACCGCTTGCGCTGAGCCTATGAACCAGTATCCGAACGACCCGAATCTCACTATCCACACTGATCCGGGCGCACTTGAGGCAGCATTCTACTCGCTTACGCCACCCTGCGTTCCGCATGAGCCAGATGAGCGCCTGCTCTCCGCTGTACCGCGCAGCGCTGAGGCATGGCGCTTGCCTAGAAACCAGCGAGGGCGTGGGATTGTGGTAGGCGACGACACCCCAATACTGCTCCCTATGGAAACGCCGCCAGCAGATATATGCGACAGCGTAGCGAACGACAGCCGCGGCATATATTTGAATGTCTTGCCTAACCCATTAATAATGCATACCAAGGTCGGGCGCTATCTGGAAGAATGGGCGGCGCGTTTGATGGCGGCCAGGACTACAGAGCATACCTTGGCGCAGGACGCCTATGGTGTTCCGATGCTGATCGGCCGGTTTGATGCAGCGATGCGTAACGACGGCACATTGGGCATATACGAGCTGGACGATGTGTGCAGCTTGTGGGGATGGAATTCAGAAATAAATCCGCTTGCCGAAATCGGCTGCATGGATATGGAAGACCAGCTGGCCGCTGATGGCCATCCCTTGTATTTAGCCGAGCTGTTTGAGCGAGATGACGGAGTGGATAGTGACGTTGGAGACATGTATATGATCGCCCGGCACACCGGGCAGGCATATCCGGCCTTTCGCCAACGCGCATATGCTCATTGCGATAGCCTGCCACGAATGTCGCTTAGTTCGGGGATATACCAGCGAGGAGAGGTACCATATGATTCGCAGGCTTCACTCTTATTCCGGGGCCGGAAGCAGGCAAAGCATTTTGAGTACTACGCAGGTAAACTGGCTGCACAGGCAATCACACCAATGATGACCCGTGACGAAAAGCTATACCTGGCCCGAGCTGGTCTGGGTGTGGCAGCAGCAAACGTGGATGTTGCGCTTGAAGCGGGCCGCCGCATTATTGCCGAAAATAACGACCATCAATATGTGGTTATCAAGACCGAAGGGGCACGCACCGAAGGCACTGCAATTCTGGCTGGCGGCGGCACCAAAGAGAGAGGCACTTACAGCAGTACACAAGTGATGCGCAAACTCGGCGCCTTAGGGGCGCAGCCGTGTATCGTCCAGCCCTTTTATCGTCCGCCCACTATGGCTGAACTCGGTCTGACATTTAGTGCTCAGGACAGCGAGGTCATACAATCAGTTGAGCATCGCGGACACGACGCCGGTAAATATACTGTTCCGGGCCAGGAGCATCGTTTCAGCGCTATTCTGCGCACCTTTGTCGTATATAATACGCGCGAAAAAAGGCTGATGCACATTGGCGGTCAATGGGCGGCAACGCCGGGTCTCATAGTGCACGGTGCTGCAAACAGTGTAGCTGGACCTTTATACGATGCTGGGTATAAGCCGCAAATGCAGCCATTTCACCGCAGTGCCGAACTTGCCCTCGACATGCTCGCCACGCACAGTGCGGCGTAGCGTTTCTATAAGTTGTATTATTTTAATAAAAATATTATAATATGTTTATTATGTTTGAATTTACGCCAGGAGCGTTAAATGTCTGCGCCGTTGCCTGCCCCACTGCTGCTGCGCGTACGCTGGAAGAGCTGGGGCAACAGTGTGCAACGCCCGAAGAATGGCTATTCAGTAACCCTGAAGATCGGGCAACGATCGGGTTATTTTCTATTGATGCTGTACGGACGGTTGTTACGAATTACGACGTTGCCGGGCCAGCCGACCATCCCCGCTATGGCATGGCGCGTGAATACACCGACATGACGCAGGTCCAACTGGCGAGCATGCAGCGGAGTGTTGAGCGAGGGTACCATATTACTCCAGAGGACGTTGCAAGTCTCGGCCTTATGGCGCGTGAGCGCACTGCCCAGCGTAATGCGTTTGCAGAATTGCCTGTCAGCGACCAACGGCGCCATGCTACAGCCGCCAAGCCGTTCCTAGACGAAGTTGCCGTAAGCCTGCTCGATAAAAACCCTGCATTTGCAGAACTGCAGGAGCTCGCTGCCATTCTGAAAGCACGTGAGGAAAAAGATGCAGCCGTCTCCTTGGCTGGTGATCTTTTGGCGTCAACGCAAAGCATCGATCGCGTATATAGCCTCGATCAAGGGCCGTTCCTGATTGCCCGGCAGGCTCTGCAGGCCTGCGGCGGCCCCATGGCTTACACCAAGTCACGATTCATTCTGCCGGGAGGATATCCATTCGGCACTAAAAGGGGCAATGTCTGCCCCAACGGCAGCAAACGTGACATGACCTACTCCACCGCCGTCCACCAATCCGAATAACAGAATCAGCAAACAACGCTTTCATGTACGCTTTTTAAAACGGCGCCTCCACCCCTGCCCGCTGTGCAGTGGCGTGCATCACGCGCAGCAACCGGTCACCCCAGAATGCTGATACGTCGCGGTGGTCGTCGTACCACGTGATAACGTCATTCTCGAAGGCCTGCGGGCTGTGCATGATGCGTATGAACTCCCGGTAACCTTGTTGTAAGCTGCGTTGGTCCCGTTCGCCGTCCCATAGCGGGAGATTGTGCTGGTATGCGGTTATAGGGTTATAGGAAGTGAGACGGTATTCATCCCATAGGTCGGACATGAGGTGCCAACGGCAGTGCCAGTCGGTTCGTATAGCGCCGTCGAGCTTAGGATAGTCTTCCCACAAGAGTGCGCCCACGGCGTCAACGGTGATCATATCGCCGCCCGTGCCAGCGTCGTAGAGCAAATAACTGTGATCCATGGGCTGGTGCCGGCTTGGTGGTTTGGGTACGAATATGCCGATTTCCAGTTCGATATGTTCGTCATCGCCGCCTGGTTTAAACGGTATGCCGGTGTTATGGCTGATGAGGTTGCCGAGCACGATACTAGCCGGCCCACACACTGCCCAGCCACGGTCGGCGCCGTATTCTTCTTGGAGTGAGGTAAGGAGCGGCGCCTCTACTGCCTGTATGAGTGCAAGCATCGCTGGCTCGCGCAGCCCGCAGCCTTCAACAGATGTATCGATGGGCGGTTGGCTTACTTCCGGGGCACGCATGGCCCTGAGTATATCATGCGACTGGGGCGTGCGGAATTTCATACCTCGCTTGGCGTCTGCCCAGAGAGGCGATATGCTTATACCAGATGAATTACTACGCACCTATCCGGCAACCGGCGCGCCGGCGCCTTAGCAGGAAGCTTGTCGTGCTCGTTGCGGCCGCGCTCTGCGGCGTGGCTGTGCTTGCTGGCGCGTATTGCCTGCACGCTAACCAAGTACGGCAATTGCAGCAAAAAGTCGATACGCTTACGTCTCAGGCGGCGGCAGCAAAGAAACAAACCGGCGCAACGGCGGCCGCACCTGCCCCGGCGGTGTCCTCCACGACGCCATCTTCTACTGATGCGAAAACGTATGTCTATGCACCTAAAACAGGCGGTCTGAGCCTTACCCTGCCCACGACGCTGGCAGTTATCGTGAATATTGACGGCAACAAGGGCGGTGCGCCCGGGGCGACCTTCCGCGTGGCATCGGCGGCCGGCAGCAATGTGTTTGGAGACAACGCCTATCAGGGCGTGGAAGTTGATATTGATACCCCGTTTACCAACCTGAATGATGCGCTTTCGTCAGTCAGGTTCCAGCTGGAGCAAGCCGGTAACAGCGATTTTACCGTCACCGACACCAAAGTAGCGGGCCTGCCTGCCAAGCTCATCACCAGTACTGGTCCCGACGAGTACGTTGGTAAGGTCAGTACCTATGTAGTTGGTTCGGGCAGCTTTACGTACGCGATAACCGCCAATGGCATGCAATTTGCGACGCCCACCCCCGATATACTGGGTGCAGTACTAAAAGGCATAGCCATTAAGTAGCGCGCGTGTACACGCAGCGCCTTAGTTGGTCGTAGATGGCGTAATAGTATCAGCGCCCTGCTGCATGCCCGGGCCACCAGCGCCGCCGATAGTTGGGTTGAGCCGGATATCGGTTGCATCGGTGCTGGTTGTGCTACTGGTGGTGACCATGACGGTATCGCCGACGGTAATATCGCTGGCGCTGGCTGTGGCGCCGTTGTTGGTGATGGTTGTGCTGCCACTGATGCTGTAGGCTTTTGTTTCGCCGGTGCGATCGTTTTTGACCGTTATACTACTGCTGCTAACGGCAGTAACGGTGCCAAATGAACCGTTGCGGTTGAAACCGCGCCCACCCATGCCGGGCTGGTCATTGGCAGCCGCGCTGGTGCCGCTGGCCAGGGCGGTGCTTCCTTTGCCCTTCTGGTATTGCATCCCACCAACAAAGCCGCCAATAAGCGCCAGCACCACCAGTACCGCTGCAATTATTGTCTTATTAGCTACGGGTTTTACGGCGTGTGATTGTTCCATATGGTGCGTGTCCTTGTTTACTTACTGGGTACTGTAGCGCGCGTTGCTGAGAAGGAGCTGAGAACGTACCTAACAGATAAGAACCAGCTAACCGTAAGCGGTACACTATTGACTAATTAAAGCGTTTATGCTATTATATAACACTGATGAGTGAGCATGTACCCAGCAAATTAGTAGTGACTGCTGCGACATTGGCTGCTGGTGCCTTTTTGGTAAGCGGTTGTACGGCTGGTGGCGGCGAAAAGCCAAGCGACGCCGCTGTTGTTACTATGGAAGGCGACATGCTGCCTACGGTTGACGCATATGCCGATGCCACCCCGCTGACCAAGTACAGCAATACGGTCAACATGGAAGACCTTTCTGCGGCATATGCAGCCGATCCGCAAGCACCCAAAAAGGCCGTCTTCCCTAACCTAGACCCTATTACCCAAAAACCGACCGAGTACCAGCGTGGATTTTCAACAGACACGCCATCTGCGCCGTTGCTGGACATTATGCTGGGCAGTGACGACAAACTACACGTCCAGGACTTCTCCCCTGGTAAAATAACGCCTGACGAGGGCAAGATACTGGCAGCGGTAGCCACAGATGAACCCTATCTTACATCGGCTATGCGCGCCAAACGGCTGCACAAAATACACTTCCGGTTAAATGATGCAGGGGATGTACAAGACGAGACCACTGTTGAGTCGTACCCCGTCGCGGTAGCACAAGACGTCCGTGACGGCATGCAACCAAACCTGTATTACTTCTTGCCCGGCCGCGGTGCCGTTGACCCAAGCGCTATTGCTACCTTAACGGCCCACGAGACCACCCACCTGTCGTTAGAGCACGGCAAGATAGATTTGGCTAAAAGCACTGCCACTAATAAGGTAACCACTCCGGATATGACACCGGCCGAGAAAGCCGATTTTACTGACCTGTGCACCAATATAAGCCACGCTGTTTCCGAAGACGCCAGTGACGACGCATGGGAGACGGTCAGCCAGCTGCGTGATGTAGAAATGCAGGTGCCTGCTACGTATACCGGGGTGTTGGAAACCGTGCAGAACGCTATAACAGATGGCACATATTACAAAATGCCGCAACGCAGCACCGGTGAGGGAGAAATTGCCGCCTGCTATATCCCGTCTCCTACCGAGGTATTGCACGAACTGGCAGCTGAGCAGAACCTCAACATGGACAAGTTTTATAAAGTTGCCGATGGCGATAACCTCGTCGGGGACAATACTATAGATGGTGAGATCTATGACACCTGGAATAACACGCTTGACGACGACACTATATTATCGACGTTTACCGAAAGTAATTACCTTGCCGACACTGATGATAACGAAAATGCCGGCCACCTGCCCGACGGATTCGATGAAGTCGAGGCGAGTGTTGCCGCCACCGTTTTGACCAAAACGAGTGAAGTCGCCCAGCACATCGCCAGCGAACCCGAAGACCGTAAGCAGTTGGAGTTGCGCATTGCGCGCTCTGTATTCGGCCAGCTGAAGCGCGTCTATGCAAACGATCCAAGCTTCATTGCCCTCGCCGACCAAAAGCTACAAACCCTTACCCAAGCCGTACAATAAATAATCCGTTTCTGGGCATATACTTTATAATATGATTTAGTATGGAAAATGGTATAGAAAGCCCGCTGCCGGCGCGGTTTGAACACGGTAGCTTCGTAGTCGATTTTGACCCCTCACTCTGCCTGCCGCCAGATATGGCGGGCGTAGCCATGGGTTTTGAGGCTGCGGCGGTTATAAATACTATGCGCGCGGCTGCTGCCGAGCCGGCGTTGCCCGTCAGGGCGTTGGAACTGGGCACCGGCAGCGGCGTGTGCCTGGCGGCTATGCTTCACGGCGTACGCAATACGGAGGGGGTGGCGGTCACCGGCTTGGACATACACGAGGGAGCGGTTACTATTACCCGCCACAATCTGGCGGCCCAGACCGGCGCAGGCGCCGCACCGGCTGATATTTTTGTCGGCGATTGGTACGACCCGTCGGTGTGGAGCCGGTTCGGCGCGCAGGCATATGACGTCATTCTGTGTAACCCACCCTATCTGGCCGAGGGCACGCCGCTTATGGATGGGTACGACATAGTGCCGCCTGCTGCCCTGTTTGCCGAGGATGGTGGCTTGGCACATCATCGGTTTTTGCTGCCCCGCATGCTTGGTGCGCTTGGCGCACGGCATGGTGCCACGGCCATAACCCGTTTCCATTCGACTATACGTGGGGAGTTTGAAACGTCACAAGCTATAGACGACGTCGTTACCTCGTCTATTATGCAAGCCCCTCCCTTGTCCGATTTTGCCATTGTACGCAGGCATCTCGCCCTGGTTGCCCCAGGGCGTAATATGGCAACCGTCACTATTTCACGCACCAGTAGCCTGACGCCGCCGCATTTGTGCCCGCCGCAGTAAACCGGTGTGGATCAGTCGGTCTTTGCGCCGGTTATTTTGGCGGAGGGCGCTGGACGCTGCCAGCGTTTTTTCAGTTCATATCCAATGGCGGCAAAACTGTAAAATATAACGTCGGCGGCTATCTTGCCGGCGATCAGGCCAGCTGCAAAGTTGCCAACTAACAGCGGTCCCGCGTACATGCAAAATGGCCGTATGAACAAGCTGTCGCACAGTTCTGCCGCGCCAAATTCTATGATGATATCCCGCAGTGCGTGGTAACTGGTAATGAGCAGCCGCCGCGGATGCGCGTGGTGCTGGGCGTAGTATCGGCTCCCCTCCCGCCAAGCGAAGTAGCTGTAAAAGCCGATCGTTTCCGTAATGGACCCGGCTATGGCTGCGGCGGCCAGCGAATGGCTGTAGTGTTGTACAGTAAAAGCGCCCGCGAGGGCGCTGAGGGTGCCAATGATTTCGGCCGGGTAGTAACGGCCCACCCATTCTCGGATTTTTTGCAGTGATACAGACATAGCAGGATGTGCGGTTTACAGAAAGTAACGCCCTATTATCGCGCATTTGCCGCTAAAAAGATAGTCACCGGGCACACAAAATAATAGGTGCGGCATGCGGCAACAGCGGGGTTAACCGGTATAATAGCCTGCATGGATGATGCCCCTCTGCCGTGCAGTGATAAATTGGTATTCGACACCCGGCAGCAAGCCCAAGCAGCTGCAACCGTGGCGCTCTATCAACATGGCACGGCGCTACACGTGTATGTATGCCGGCATTGCGGGCTTTGGCATTTATCGAGTGGCTAAATAGTTTATTATATGTAGCCGTTTGGCTTGCCGATGGTGTTGAGCTGGTATAGGACTTTCATGTATGTGTGGAAGTCCTCTACGCCGACGTGCGCATAAATAGATGCCCGCAGGCCGTCGCGCAGTGCAGCCTCAATTTTGGCACATTGGGGTTTGAAATGGGGATCGACGGTAATGAATTTTGAGCGGTTGTCTGATTTATTTTCTATACGCGTTAGGATGTTTTTGAGTGCTAAAACATTCACGCTCGTGGTCAGAAAGGCCAGCGTCGTACCGAGCAATGAGGCCAGGTCGGTAATGCGGATGCCCCGCTCTCCGGCGTCCAGGGCGGCGCCCACTATGAACCACTGCACCTTCGTAATACCGTATGGCCGAAGGATGTCATCACAAGTACGCTGCAGTAAACGGTCGACGTGCGCTTGCATGATGCCTGCCTGGTATGTAGTGATGCCGCTCAGATTACCGGTTTGTATGACGTTCTCTATTGACTTGCTCATACGGTGATTATACCATTGGATTATGTTTACCTAGTAAAGTAAATGGGGGCATTATGGTATCAGGCCATGCATAGTATGTAGTATTTATTACATATATCCAGGCAAAGTTGCCATATAATTAACTTAATTAAATAAATAGGAGACCTATCATGGTTCGCACAGCAGCAAAAGTATTCGGAGCAGTTTTTATCCTTATCGGGATTTTGGGTTTCGTATCAGCACTAACGCCAGATGGCAAGCTTTTGGGCTTGTTCCACGTTAACGCCTTGCACAACATCATCCACTTAGCCAGCGGTATCGTCGCACTGATAGCTGCCTATGGTAACTACAAATCGTCGAAGATGTACTTCCAGGTGTTCGGCGTCGTGTACGCCTTGGTAGCTGTACTGGGCTTTGTGTATGGCGACAAGGACATCCTTGGCGTCGTTGCGAGCAACATGGCTGACACCCTCTTGCACGTTGTAATCGCAGCATCTGCCCTGTACTTGGGCTTTGGTACGAAGGAATCAGCAGAGGCCTAGATGGCAAAGCACGCTTCCCGCACAGACAGCGTGTTAATAGAGCGGCTTGGGCCGCTCTATTGGCCTCTGTACATCGCCCTGCTAACGATAACGGCGGTCGGCACCTTATATTCTGGCGTTGCTATGGCTGCGGGCCACGACATGCACGATCATGACCATGATCATGCAGGCCCGGCAATCGTTTTGCAGGCTGATGGCGACTGTGCCCGCACCGGTAAGACTATTACCGTGAACCTGGGCGATAACGGTTTTGACAAACGCGATCTGTCGGCCTCGCTTTGCGATGTATTGCAAGTGACCAACACTTCAAAAGAAGCTGAACATGTGGCTATCGGCCCGCACGAAAAGCACGTTATCTACCCGGGCTATGCCGAGAAGACCATGCAGCCGGGCGCAACCACGACCATCGTGTTGCGTACAGCTGGTGACTTTGAAGTACACGACCACTACCACGACGAGCATGCGGCGGAGATTACTATCCGTAAGTAGCCCTATGTACTTAAATAAAAAGCCCCGGCATCCGTGCACGGGGCTTTTTATATGGGCGGTACACGGCCAGTAGGACGCTAGCTGGGTTTGTACGCGACCGCTTCAATTTCAACCTTCAGCGGTGTGTCGCCGATACGCGGCAATTCGCGTACTGCAACCGTGCTGCGGGCTGGCCGTGGTTCATCAAAGTATGTAACGTACACGTCGTTCATGGCGGCAAAATCGTCCATATCTGCCAGGAAGACGGTCGTTTTAATGATGTCGTTCATACGCAAGCCGTACTGTTGTAAACTGGCGGCGATATTTTCGAAGACCGCAGCCGTTTGGGCGGCAATATCCGGGGCGGCCTGTTTGCTGGCGTCGATGCCGATATGGCCGGAGAGATAGTAATAATCGCCTGCTTGGCGGATGGTGCTATACGGTAATCCGAAGGCGCTCTGTGGCGGCGTGTTTGCCATAGTGGTTACCGCTTACCCTGTTGTGCTGCGGCTATGAAGGATGCGAATAGTTGCTGCCAGCGCGGCTCAACGTCAATTAATGATTCAGGATGGGCTTGGATGCCCACCAGATATGGGTAATCGGGCATCTCAACGGCTTCTATAACGCCGTCGCTCGCCCAACCAACCGGCACGATCCCCCGTCCTGGCTTGTCGATAGCCTGGTGGTGGTGGGCATTGGCGCCAATCTCACCGTCGCCGAGTATGCCGGCCAGCTTGGAACCAGCTTGCAGACGGATAACGTGCGACAGGTCTACGAGCGTCTTGAGCTTATTGGAATTATCGTGGTCTAAGCCATCGGGGAACGAAGCGTACAGGTCTTGGATCAGGGTGCCGCCGTAGTGGGCGTTTACCAGTTGCATGCCACGGCAGACGGCCAGGATTGGCTTGTGTGTTTCCAGGGCGCGCTCCAGGAGGATGGTTTCGGCCATGTCGCGCAGGTCTGAATAATCAGTGGTTACCGGCAGCGGCGCTTGGCCGTACAGTTTGGGGTTGAGGTCGTTGCCACCCGCCAGATACAGACCGTCCAGCATGTCGCAGAGGGTACACAATACCCCGGCATCGTTCGTTATTGGCAGCAACAGTGGCACGCCGCCCGCCTGGATAACGCTGTTGATGTAGGTTTGGCTTTGGCCATGGGTGATGGCTGTCCACGGGTCAGTTTTGCTGGTGATCTCACCGCACGTAATGCCGATGATTGGTTTGTGGGTCGTGTTCATATAACTACTGTATCACGAGAATATGCCTATATTGCATTTATGTGGTAAATATGGTATTATAATATCCGTTATGTTGACGGCACGGAGATATAAGCAGATGTATGTTGGGCGCGGGATTGTGCGGGTTATGCGCGACCGCCATCCTATCGCCCGTATTCGTGGTGTCTTTACGCGCCGAACCGTTTAGCGGCGCGCTCTTTGGCCTTGGCGGCCTCTACTTCCCTGTCTTTGGGCTCGGCATTGGTGCGGAGTGAATCGAGCAGCGTGCGCGCATCGGCGGCAATCTCGTCTACTGCCCTATGAAACGCTGCTTCATTAACAGCGGACGGATGCGTATACCCCGACAATTTGCGTACAAACTGCAGCGCGGCGTCGCGCACCTCTGCATCTGTGGCTGGCGGGTCAAAATTAAATAATGGTTTAATGTTGCGGCACATAGCCCCTCCTTTTATTGGTGCATATTGAGTGCAGTCCGGCTATCGTATTGTGCCGACTTTTTCGGTGATGATGCCCAGCATTTTTTGCTCCAGGACTTTGCGGGTGTCTTCGCCAATGTCGCGCAGTACGACGGCCTGAGGGCTCTCGGCCAAGCGCAAAGACGTGGCAGCGATCATATTCATTTCGTAGGATTCGGACGGCAATGGCATATACATCGAGGTCACACCCCTGGCCTGCACGACGTACTGCTGCAGGTGGATGATGTCGTCGTCAATGCGCGGGCGGCTGGCCGTTGCAACGGTGATGGCATCGACTTTATCGACACAGCCGCGGCGCACCAGGGTCATTTCACCATCGGCCGTTTCGAATACGGCACCGGCGGCCCGGTTGCCATCTAACAACAATATGGTCCGGTCGCCGGTCTCGGCTTTTTTGTTGCTGACGACGCTCTCGATGGCACTGTTCAGTAGTATGTTGGCGATGTCGTAGGTGCGGGTGCTGTAGGCCATGCGCTCGTTGACGATGCCGCCGATGGCCAGGTTGGATGTGAGCGAGCTGAGTGACCGGAAGAGCCGGCCAGTGGTGACGCCATCGATACCTACAATACCGTGGGCAAGATTGGGGATTTCAATGCTTGTGGGTGTGGCAGGTACGATTAAATCACTGTTAGGCTTCAGTGTAGAATAGGACACCGCGCGGCCGGATGTTGCGCGGCGGCTGGCCACGGTAGCGGCACTGGCGATTGCGGCTCGCACAAAACCGACACCAACGTGCTGGTTGGTGTCGAAGGCCGGTTGAAACTGGTTACGCGGCAATTCCATCCTGCCGTACAGACTGTCGTTGCCGGTCGCAGTCAGGTTGGTACCTACGCCCTCTACCGTGAACGCTTCGGGGGTTTGGCTGACGCGTATAAAGGCAGCTTTGCCCGGCTTTGCTGGATAGGTAACGTGGCGCCGGTGGGCGTCAGAGAGGTTGGCGGAATCGATGCTGGCGATACACACGGTGCTTGGCTCGAAGGCGTCTGGCCACATGATGGTCCGAAGCGTTTCATCGCCGCTTACTTTTACCGAATACTGGGCTGCGTTCAGCGGGGCGATTGTTGCCTCGTGGGCGGCCGGCCCAAAGACAACTTCGCCGGCTGCCGCCAGTTGCGCCGCAAAAAACGCACCTTGCGGCAGCGTTAATTCGACCCAACTGTTTGCCTCGGCTGACATCGTTTTATTATATAATATATGAATACTCCGGGCAACAGTGTTGTAAACGCGAGGATGTTGCTATGATAAGCATATGCCTCTCTTTCTCTTATCAGTTCCTGTACTCGTTACACTCTACCTTACGTACCGTTATTATCCGTCGCTTGGCGGCCGGCCCAATAAACTGCAAAAGCACAAGGCCGCCCAATCGGCCAACCACGACCACGCTAAAAACAGGTTTATCAATTACATACCCACACCCATGGATATGGATAGCGGTGCGATGCGTTCGATGCTGCGCGACCAGTTCAACCGTTCGATAACCGCAGCCGCTAAGCCGTCCAAAACGCTCAAACTCAAGACCCCGTCGTTGCCCGGCGGCGCGCATGATGAGCCGCGTGTTACCTGGCTTGGCCATTCTTCGATGCTGGTGTACCTGGCAGGCAAAACAATCCTGCTTGACCCGATGTTCGGCAAAGCGGCTTCGCCCTTTAGCAGCGTGGGCCCTAAACGCTTTAAGGCAGACCAGCCGTACAAGGTCGAAGACCTGCCGAAGGTGGACATTGTATGTATTTCGCATGACCATTACGACCATCTCGATTACCCGACGATTAAAAAGCTCAGCAAGATGGTGCAGATGTTCTTTGTGCCATTGGGCGTGGGTGCGCACCTGGAACGCTGGGGCGTCAGCCCGTCGCACATCACAGAATTGGACTGGTGGGAGGAACGGATGTTCCAGGGGCTGAAATTTGCCTGCACGCCTGCCCGCCATTTTTCTGGCCGCACGCTTACTGACCGGGCCCGGACGCTATGGGCGTCGTGGGTCGTTATTGATACGCATACGCGATTGTTCTTCAGTGGCGATACCGGCTATGGCCCGCACTTTAAAAAGATCGGCCAAAAGTATGGTCCGTTTGACCTGACGATGATGGAATGTGGCCAATATGACCGGCGCTGGCCGAATATACATATGCAGCCGGAACAGACTGCCCAGGCGCACATAGACGTGCGTGGTGCGCGGCTGCTGCCGATGCACTGGGGCGTGTTTAAGCTTGCCTTCCACGGGTGGTCTGAATCAGTGGAGCGGCTGCTGGCCGCTGCCAAGCAGCACGGCAGCACGGTCGTTACTCCGGCTCTCGGCCAAACAATAGCCATTAAGGGTGCGCTGCAGCCGGCGGTAACCAGCGCCTGGTGGGAAGCGTACAAAAACGCCTAGCCAGCTGAGCCAGTACGTAACGAGTTAACGAGGGCAAGTGTATGGCTGCTGCTGGCCCGGTATGGTACACTTTGCATATAGCATAAGCGTTGCAGCGCGCAGATAGTACAAATAAGAAAGGCGTGGGATGTCCAGAATTACAATGAACGTAATACGTAAGCAAGCGGGTTTTACCCTGTTGGAAGTATTGTTAGTGGTGGCCATTATTTCTATTTTGGCAGGCATTGTTATTATTGCCATTAACCCCAGCAAGCAGTTGGGTGACACGCGGAACGCGCAGCGTTCCAACGACGTTACGACCATTCTTGACGCCGTTTACCAGTATTCGGTCGACAATAACGCTGGCATTCCGGCATCTATCACTACCTCTAACACGGAGATTTGTGCCACGACCGGTTCACCCTGCTCGACCGGCGGCTTGATTGACCTCGGCGTTGTCACGGCCAGCTCTAAGTACATCGTTTCTGTTCCACAGGACCCGCAATGTAGTGCGGTATGTGCCGTTGGCGGTACTGGTTACAAGATCATAAAGAACGCCAACAACCGCGTAACGGTCAGCGCGCCGTTCGCAGAAGCTGGCAAGACCATCTCGGTTACCCGCTAGACAAGTTCTCTAGTTAAAAAGTCCGCGCCAGTCGCGGACTTTTTATTTTCAGCTCTTCAGATTATTTATGATACGGCTGCCCGGCTGAGATAGTGCTGGCGCGGTAGAGGCTCTCTAGCAACACTACCATTGCTAAGTCGTGCGGGAATGTGAGCGCCGAGAAACTCCAGCGGTAATCGGCGGCCTCAATAACGGTCGCCGGCAATCCCTCAGGGCCGCCAATAAGCAGGCTCAGCGCCCTGCCTTCTAAGGCGCGCTTTTCCAGGAAGGCCGCTAGCTGCGGACTGCTGAGCTGCGTGCCAGTGATTTCTAATGCGACCGTATAGCTGCCGGTCGCCGCTTTGCGGATATAATCGGCATCGTAGGCGAATTTATCGGGAATATGCGTTACCTGTACCTGGTGGTAGTGTTGTAGGCGCTTCAAGTATTCTTCCCACCCCTGGCGGGCATAGGTCAGCTTTGGCTCGCCCACGGTAATGATGTGCAATTTCATATCTTTATCATAGCAGAACAGAGGTAGATGTACGATGGAATATTGACATAAAGCGTATAATGTAGTATAAATGATACTCTATGAAGAAGCAGTTACCCCGGGCTGAAGACCCGCTAGACCCCGGTTATATCGCCGATATATCAACGCAGCATCAGTTTGCCCGGCTGGCAACCGTGTATGGCGATAAGCGTGATCGTTTGCCGCACCGCACCATACGCACCGGCAGTATCATCGGCGGGACTACTCTTGCGGCTTTGGTAGTAACCGGCGCGGTTATTATCTCAACCAATCCGAGTCCTGAACGCCCTTCCCTCGGCGATGTACGCACCGCCGCATACCAACAGCCCGACGTACTGTATAACACCGCGACGTGTGCCGCTGAACTAGCCTTCGAAGAGCAGCGCGTTGGCCAGCTAGTCCTCCGCCAAGCAGGCGCGTACGCGGCGCTCTATCCCACGGATGCGGTCTACGAAAAGGCTATAGCCCTGGCTACAAGCTATAGCGTGCCCTGCGCCAAGCCAGCCACCGACGTCGTGGCTCCGGCCGCTTCGTTCAAGCTCGGTAATACCGAAGTGACGGTCACGGGCAGCAGTAATCCGGTAATACCGGACGCCTATCCAATGGTTGATGGCGGTACTGATGTCCTCGACATTTGCAGCGATACGGGCACGCAGCCTAATGAGGATATGGCGGCTCACCAGCCGGCGGTGAAACCGGCATGGGAAGCAGTCGTAGACGCGTCATTACAGTACTGCCCGGTGACTAACCCCGTTGTTACCGGTAAATAACCGCGATATTGTGCTCGGCCCGTATGGGCGGCAGTGGCTTGCCCTGGAAAAAGTCACGAATGGCCCGTTCTACGCCAGGCAGTGATTCGCGCTGGTAGTCGTCTATGAGCAGTGTTGCGCCTGGACTAAGCCGCGGCCACACCAGTTGCAATGAAGTAAGGATTGATTCATAAAAATCTCCATCTAGGAACGCATAGGCGATCTGTTCGGGGACGTCGCTGGCGGCGAGTTCATTGAACCAGCCTTTATGTACGACCGGTGGGCGTAGGTGTGCGGCATGGAATTGATGCAGGAATTCTTTTTTGCTAACGCTGAGCTTGCCGGCCTGGAAATCGACGCCCGCGGCGCTGGCATCTTGCGGCAATTTGCCCGGCAGCCCGGTAAATGAGTCATAGACGTGGAATTCGTGGCTGTCCGACTGCCCTGTTTCGTCCAGTAAGCGCCGGATAAATAAGCTGGTCGTGCCTACGTAGCAGCCAAATTCTACGACAGCACCGGGTACGCCTTTGGCCAGCGTTTTTTCTAGCTCGCGCCACACCAGGCCAACATCGCTGGCCGACACCTGGTCGGACACCAGTAGCTGGCCTTTAAACTGATTGGCCGCGGTATTCGCTACCTTATGAAACTGATACGCATCCGGGTCCATACCGCCTAGTATACGATACTCGTGGAAGGCACCGTGAACGGTCTCTGTATATACCTGGCTGAGGTGGTTGGTGACTAATGCTTTACGTGATGTGGGCGGCGGGGAGGTCGGACCATTGGGAGACGTAGCGGGGTGAGCGGATTTGGTGTTTGGGTTCCCATGTTTTGTTGAGGTCGGCCGCGGCGTAGTACATGCGCCCTTTGCCATGCTTTTTATTGATCGCATCCAGCGCCCGCATCCGGGCTTGGGCTTTATCGTGCCCTACCCCGTCTACATGACCCAGCAAGTCTGTCTGCAATGCACTGGCCGGCACGAGGTCGTACAGGAATACGCCTAGGCGGTGGTACTGTTGTGATGGCAGAAACGTCTCGGATAATTTTTTAACAAGCTGCGTGATAATAAAACCGCTGTCGGCCGTGGGCTGCAGTAATTTTTCCTCGTGCGACCAGCTGCGATAGCCGGGCTTGTGCCGGTTAGTATTGGTGAAGAAACCGATGCGCCGTGCTAACAACCCTTCGCGCCGCAGTTTATAAGCGGCCGATGCCGCCAGGCTGGCTATGGCCGATTCCAGCACATGCTGTTGGTTGGTGTCCTCGCCGAACGTCCGGCCGCGCATGATGCTTTTGGCACTGTCGTGTTCCCGGTTAAGCGGATAACAGCTGATGCCATTCAGCTCGGCAACCATTTGCCGTCCATGGATGCCCATGAGTTGTTGGGCGTGCTGCGGCCGCATGGCGGCCAGATGCAGCGCGGTGCCTACGCCGTGAATACGTAGTTTTGGCCCTAACTGCCGGCCCACACCCCATACTTCGCTGACGCGCATGCTGTTTAGTGCTTCATCGCGAGCGGCAGCGGGCGCATCAATAAAGCTAAAGGCTCCGCCGTGTACGGTATCGCGTTTAGCAATCTCACTTGCCAGTTTGGCCAGCGTCTTGCTGGTGGCAATGCCGATACTCACCGGCACGCCGATGTTTTTCATGACGGTCTCACGCACTGCCCGCCCCCACGCAGCGTAATCGGTGATGTGCAGTTCAGACAGGTCCAAAAACGACTCATCCACCGAATACACTTCGATATGCGGCGTAATGGTCGTCAACAGTGTGGTGATGCGTTTGGATATGTCGCCGTACAGTTCAAAATTAGCTGAAAAACTTGTTACGCGGTGTTCATTAAAGATGTATTTATACTTAAAAGCCGGTGCGCCCATAGGTATGCCGAGCTGTTTGACCTCGTTACTGCGTGACACGGCACAGCCATCGTTGCTGCTGAGTACCACCACCGGCTTGTTTTCGAGGTCCGGCCGGAACAACCGCTCGCAACTCACAAAAAAGTTGTTGCAGTCGATGAGCGCAAATATCTTTTGAGGGCTACTTTCCATAGTCTTAGTATACCGCGGGCGTTCTCCTTTACAGGCAGTTAAGGTCTCATATAAAATGACCGAATTATGACAAGCGAATTTACCGACGGACCTGCCGTACCATGGCAATCTGAGAACGATATGCCCGACAGTACGGCGTCTGAGGAGATTGTTAGCTGTGAGCACGATATGCTATCGACCGAAGTAGCTAGTGACTTTGAAGATGGTGATGCCGCCGAAGTGGACGACACATTTGGTGTTACGCGGTTTGAAAGCGATGCTCGACACTATGATGGCGAGCCGCCTGCAGACCATCAGGCGGCTACCATTGATGTATACGAAAAATACACACAGGATTTCAGGGAGGATCCCCAAACAGGGCTGTTTTGGGACCTTGATAGCGCGCGGATTTTTTTGCGAGACGACAGTTTCCCTACGACAATTGATGGGCAGACCATAGAATACGAGACTGCGCCAGATGACCCCACAGCGGCAATGACCACGGTTTTTGTGCCGTCTGCCAAGCTGGAATACCACGCGCCCGAAGGCACCATTGAAGTGGACTTAGGCTTATCGGATATCACGGTGCGCGCCAATCCGCACGAAGGTGAGACGCCGCCGGTTAGATACTACGTAAGCAGCCATATGCGGCCTGAAGACGGCAGCACGTATACAGTGCTGCGTCGTGATACCCGTGACCCGCTCCAATATATGCCGCCGCCTGTCGAGGGCATGTCCATGGCGGATAAGACTGTTAACCGGTTTTTCGTCGAACGGGATCGTCTCCTGGCGATACGGGCAGAACAGGAAGCCGGCATATATGACCCGCTTGCCAGTCCTGAAGAAGTAGCATATGTGTTCAACGAAGTCTTGGAGAACGCACGGCCTGTAGAAAAAAGTTATGAAGACGTTGCACGCATCGTCGATGATATCATGCGCAACCCGCCAGAGATCACAGGACATGACTATGCTGAAGCAAACCGGTTGTATGATGCATTGGTGACGACATACCGCGCCGCTTTAATGACCCCGGAAGACGTCATATCGGGCGCTACCGAGACGGATCACCTCGTGTGGGACTCACCTGACAGCAATACTGATAACTCGACATTCCTCCATGAAAAATCAAGCCAGCCCATCATATCGTTATGGCATAGGCAACGGTTAAGTGCTGAGGAAACGAGCGCGATGATGGGCGATAATGCACGTTTTGAAGGCCGCAGAGGCATCCACACTACTATTACGCTTATTTATAATGGTTCTTCGGGGCTCGAGTGGACACGTTCTACCTATATGGCATTTGGGAACAACAAGGACATGAAACAGACGCACTTTCGCCTTGACAAGCACGATCGAGGACGGCCGACTTTAGAGCTCATTCGTGCGCTACGCGCGTATCTTTGGAAGGACATGCAGTAGCGTTTAGCGCTGGATAGGGTTGCCGCGCTTCTCTTTTGGCAGGGCCGATGCGCGGAATTGGTGAATCGTTGATGTGACCACACCCCAGCAGCTGGCGCCGTGCGGCATGGTGCCGTGGGTGCCGATGGCAAATTCGCCCTTGGCTTCGTTCCACCAGACGGTTACGTCGTTGCTGCGCGGGTCTAATGCCCGGTCTACGACGGCGATATCGTTATCGAAGACGCCCGTGTCTTCCCATTCACTGCCACGGACCCGGAACATGTAGGTGCTGGTGCCGTGCTGAATCAGTAGCTGGTTAAAATCCAGCGTCTGCAGGCTTTTATCTGCGGCGGGGTTAGGAAAACCGGCGTGTACGCTCACGCCGTCTTGGGGCTGGTCCTCTTGCATATATCTTATTATACCTCTGGTGTGCCTGTGGCTTTACTCGCAGGACGAGATTATTTAGAATAAGAGATTTATGACGCACGAATTTAGCGACTTCCCTCCTGTATCGGGCGAGCCAGACGACAGCGATTTTTTATATACTGACCAGTATGATGAGCCGGAAAGCACCTGGCGCGGTGATATGCTGCCAGATGGTGAGGACGCAACGGACGAAGAACCACTACCGTATGAACCGCGCCCCTTTGGCCTGCAGCAGTTCGACGGCCAGGATATAGCGCCTGATGCGCTGCTGCCAGATGAGTACAAAGGTGTTGCCAATGCGTGGTATGAAAGCCTGTATGGACGACCAGGAACAGGCGAGGCCGGTATCTTTGGCCAGCACGCTGTGTTTCATGATGTTGAACCGTTAGAGTATGGTAACACTACGGGTACCCGGGAGGGGCAAGTCATTGACGAGGGATATATGCGTTCCCAGAATCCGTACATTGACCCGGATGCACGAACCGTACAGAGCGCAAGCCATTTTGATTTGGAATACCGGACGCCTGAGGGGCGAGCGGCTATTCGCATCCTGAATGGGGGTGTATCCGTACGCTTTACGGCCGAACACGGCGACCCTTCCTATGCACACTATCAGTCTACCTGGCGTCCCCCACAGCCGCCTGGCCCGTATGAACAAGTAATATATAAGGATACTGAAGACGTGCTGGCCGCTGCCCCGCCCCTGGCGCCGGGCAGGGTGCCTTCGCGCGAGGCGCTAAAACGGGAGCTGGGTGCGTTGCGGGCACATAGTAACCGCCTGCAGCAGGAAGGCATAGCCTTGCCGATTGCCGGCGTACCGGAACTCCAGTATCTCATGCATGAGGTACTGCCCAACGCGATGCCGCCAGGCAAAAGTTTTGAAGATGTCCTGGATGTACGGTGGCATGAAACGGTAAAACGGCGTCCCCCTGCTCCGCTTGAGGGTAGACCGGGTGTCCATTCGGATGAAAAAATGGCGGCAGCGCTATACGAGCAAGTAATGGTCGCATACCGGAGCGGCACCATCAGGCCTGACCGCATTACCGAAGCCGCCGGAAGGATAGTTATTGCCGATGGTACCGCACTCACGCATATCGACACCATGATAGATCCCCGCTTTTCAGCACCCGGTGGGTTGATTCGCGGTTTTCGTACGATGACAACGCTCACCCATACCAACCGATACCATGGTGACGAGCTGGACACTATCCTTGCCAGGCGTAGAATACCGCTTCCGCCCGGCCTTACTGAATGCACTATCTCTGACCGGCTGATCTTTGGATATCACCACGAGAGCGGGTTATTTATGTGCCGTTCTCAAACCAGTCTGGCCGTTGAGGGCGTGACACTTGCGCGGAAGATGCCCGTAGCGTTCCGCCCCTCTTATAATTTTATGAAAGTTTTTCGCAATTATTTGCTCATTGGCCCACCTGACGCGTGATATATAGTGACACCCGAATTTATGCAAGCAGGATGCAATTGCCTGTTCGCCAATGGTGATAAATCTAGGTACGTATAGTAGAATGGGATTTTATGACCCACGAATTTAGCGACCTCCCCCCTGACCCATGGGAATCCGAAGACGCTGACCACCACCCACTATCCGAACTTGACGAGCAGGACGACGCCTGGCGGGCCGATATGCTGCCCACCGGCGACGATGCAAGCGAAGTGTTTCCGGATGACTTTCGGGAAGATACCGAGCCCCTGCCCTTTGGCCCGGAACGGTTCGCCGGTACTGAACTGGACCCTGATGAAATGCCGCCTACGGAATATATTGAGGCGGTTGATGCGTGTTGGGGTCTGCTGAGTGACAAGATTGACGGCGGTATGTTTAAGACCTACGGCGTTTTTAGTGATCCTAAGCGGGCATACTATACCGCCGGCACGGACGGCCAGGGTTTGCGCGAAGCCGATGAAGGCAAGACACTGGAGTTGGCATATGAGTCGCCTGAGGGCGACGCCCAGGTTACATTGGACCACAAAAAACAGCAAGCAGAGATCCGTTTTTCAGACCCGGACGGTAATGCATCGTATGGTCGCTACTACTTTGTGCGTAAAACAAACGCAGCATCACCCGAAAAATACGTCGTGGTGCGTAAAGATACGTACGACCCGGCAGTGCATGGTATACAGTCGGCCCCTGGTGACATGTTGCCGAACGACGAACGCCTGCTGCAAAGAGAGCAGGAAAAGGTTGCTGAAACATATAAGCGCGACCACGGCATTACCGACAAGGTGGCTGGCCTAGAGGAGACGCAGTTTGTGACCAAACTGATTGCTGAAGCAACACCTGTCAAAGTTGAATTTAGTGACATTGCTGGCGCCATACAGCGCGAGTATGGCTCGCGGAAGCTTATGCACCGGCGTGAAATACAACTGTCGGAGGATATGTATAACAAGATTCTAGAGGCCTATCAGGCTGTTACCAAACCCGGTCAGCCCGAACTTATTATCGATAGTAAGGGTATGACGACCGTCACGGCCGGCCCGGTTGCCGGCCCGAGCCCGGCACCGCCAAACTTTATCTTTATGCGGTTGCAACGCTTCGAAGACGCCGAGGGGGCGGATTTTACGCAGGCCGTACAAACGCGCGGCATTGAAGTGCCGGAATCTGTTACGTCGGGCAGACTATCTGAGAGCATCATAATTGTTCATTCCGGAAAGACCATCGGCTGTATGTATCACGCTGCCATCACGCAGGAGGGTGAGCTGGTCGCGCCGCCTGTTCAGCGTAACTACAGCCCAAGCCGCACCATTATGAAGGGTATACGCAATTTCCTATTTGCCGGCCGGACCGAACGGTAGATTGCATCGTTGGCTGGCTGTAGTGAGCCGGTTTACACGACAATCCCCGGTCCTATATAATTCCGGCTTATGGCAAATGAATTTGGTGATATTTTTGATGGTGCATGGCATCCAGAAGACGGCGACAGCCATTCTGAGGAACAAGTACCTGGCGAAATCGAATTTGAGGGTGCTGGCGATATGCTGCCAGATAAAGGCGCAGAGGTCGTCGACCTTGAGACATGGCTCTATGAAGAGCCACCTGCTCCATTCGGCCTAGACCGCTTTGAGGCCGGCGAACCGCATTTTGAGGGTAAATTGCCCGATGAGTTCTTGGCCCAGACGGTTACGCCTGCTTGTGAGGTTTTGCACGGCCCGGAGTCTTACTGGCAGAAGTATGATGGCCTGTTTGTTGATCGTGACGTAATTAAATACCCTGGAGGCCCGGCTGGTTCAGATGTAACTAAGGCGCTGGATTCGCTTAAGCTTGAATATCACGCTCCTGAAGGCATAGTGCTTATAACGAGCGATAATTCTCAGGCTGAAATGTGGTTTCATAATAACGATGATCAGCTCGTCTCGCATAGCCGGTATTATCTGGGTGTAGATAGCGCGGGAGAAGACATGTGGGCTCGTCCTGATGATGAAAATGAGTTTGACGAATTTATAGCCCGTACAGTTCTGTATAAGGGTAATATTGATGTCACTGCTGCATCTTCCGGCTGGTGGGACCGCAGCGCATTGGTTAGTCCTGAAGAAGTGGCGTATGCCTTCGGCGAAGTTATGGCCCGCGCCCGGCCTGCATCAAAATCCTACCACGACGTGCAGAAGGCTGTTTTAGCCAATGAACCTATCGATGATCCGCATATCCGTCGGGTGACCCGGGGGCTATTTAACACGCTGCTGTACCAGTATCGCTTGCGTTACAGTGAGGGCGACGTGGCAGCGCCAATTTCAGGAGACCTTACAACGGAGATTCATCACATGACTGGTGACGATGGCGTTGAGACAACTAATGTGACTGGTATGCTTAGCGCAGAGGGTACGCTTGTTAGCCGACCCTATGTCATGATAGTGCGCGAGGAACCTCTTGATACCACTGCAACACATGCGCTTTTGGAAAAAACAGGCCGTCCACCGGCATCGCTCGATAGTCGGCATGATAGTGGCAGCAGCATTGTACAAACAATATTTTCTCAGAACAACAAACGAGTTTTTTGTCATCAATATACCGCAGTTAGGCTGCCGGGCCTCGGCGTTCATACATTGCCTCCTGCCCCCGGTTTTCCTGCTGACCTGGAGTTGATCCGTACGTTACGTAATTACCTGTGGGGCGATGTCAGCGAATTCACGTTGTAGGGCTATGCGCCAGGAGTCTGTTACGACCGGGCGGCAACGACCATACCGATGCCAATGGCGATTACGGCCACCCCTGCCAGCCCGAGCAGGCTGAACGGTTCTTTGAACACGAGCCATCCCACCAGGCTGACACCGACGATGGTGCCACCGTATATCACCGGGCTGACAACGCTCAGGTTCCCGCCCTGCGCAAATATACGTATCAAGGCAATTGAGAATACGCCCACACATACGCCGGCCAGGATGCTGTATAGAACGCCGGCTTTGGTTGTTGCGGCGCCGTGGCCGTGTTTGCTGACGGTGTAAATAAGCAGTGGCAGCAGCCCGGCTAAACCGGAAAAGATGCCGTTGGCGACGAAGTCGTTTATTTTTCCACCGGCCCGTGACACGAATATATCAAAGCCCATCCGGAAGATGATGGCGATAATAAGAAGGGCGGCGATACTCACGGCTATTTAATAGTGTCTACGAACGCCACCAGCTCACGCGGGGTGATCTCGGCTTTTACGAGGTATGCATCGGCGTGCGATTCGATGTCGGCACGAATGTCTTCGCGTTGTTCGAGGTTGGTGGTGATAATAATCTTGGCTTTGAGCGGTTTTGCGCCTGGCGCACGCAGTTGGCGGAGGACGTCGATGCCAGTCATGGTCGGGATCATGAGGTCGAGCAGTACGATGTCAAAGTTGTTGGTTTGAGCCAGCTCCATGCCGCGCTTGCCATCGACTTCAACGGTAACGTCGTAACCGCCGCGGCCGAGGGCCCGGACATATAGTTCGCTAATGAAGTGCTCGTCTTCGACGATAAGTATTTTGCGGCCGGCGGCTGGTGTTGATTGGGGAGTGTCCATAAATGATTACCTGCTATAAAGGGAGTGGTTTTTAATCCAGCCATGTGCACCGCGGCTGATATCGTTATTATCGCCGGTTTTCTTCTCTTCGGCAAGTTTCGCGTATGGTATGACGGTAAAGCCGAAGGTGCTGCCCTCGCCTTCTTTGCTACGAACCCATATATGACCGCCGTGGGCGTCCACGATGGCCTTAGCCAGGTACAACCCCAACCCCGTGCCACCGACCTGGTTGCGGGAGCGGTGCGAACGGTAGAATTTCTCGAATAGGTTTGGCAAAACGCTGGCCGGGATGCCTGCCCCGCCGTCCTGGACGATGGTTTCGATCATGCCTTCGCTGTTCAGGTACGATTTAACGGTAACTTTTTTACTCTTGCCGCTGTATTTGACGGCGTTGCTAATAAGGTTGGCCAGTACCTCGTAGATGCTTACGCGGTCAACACCGGCGGCTGGCAGGTCGGGCGCGATGTCGGTGGTTATTTGGATGCCCAGTACACCGGCGTGCAGTGTTTCGTCATCGACAGTAGCTTTAACGATATCCGCCCAGCTGTCCTGATGCAGCTTGAGGGTGAGTTGGTTGTTTTCAATACGCGCCACGTTGAGCATGTTGTTAATGAACGACGTCAGCGACTGGGCCGCAGCCTTCATCTTATGTACAAAGCCGGCAGTTTCGGGGTCGAGTTTGTCGTGCAGTTCTTCCTCAAGGGCTTCAATATAGCCGCGCAGCACGGTTATCGGCGTACGCAGTTCATGCACAGCCAGCGCTACGAAACTCAGGGCCTGGTCGTCTTTGCCGTATGACTCGCTTTTATCAAAGAATACCAGCATGGTTTCAAAGCCTTCGGGGTTGTCTTTGTTGTAGTAGGCGGCCAGGTCGAACTGCGGCACGTCTGCTTCTTGGTCGGTGGCAGGCACATTCAAGCGCACGCGCTCCCATGTTTTAACGGCGACCGGGCGGTTGGCACGTACGTCTTTTTGCCAGGCGTCGAGGGTCTGGTGGCTGGTGCTACCGAAGGATAAGTCGAGCACCGAGTACACATTTTGGCCAACGGTTTCAGTGTCGGTACGCTTGATGACGTCAAGCATCTGGTGGTTGGCGAATAACACGGTGTCGTTCTTATCAAGCACGACCAGCGGCAACGGCAGCGAATTGGCGACGAAGTTTTTGCTGAGGTCGCCCGGGCGGGCGGCATTTGTCTTTTCGATGCCATCCACGACATTTGCCAGCTGGTATACGTGGCTGACCAGGTTCATGACCATGTCGTGGCCGATACTCTTCCGCTTAAGGTCAGGTGCCGGAACCATGCCGGCATCCGGGGCGATGTGCAAGATTGCCTGCCAGATAAGTTTGGTCGGCTGGGTGATGTACTTAGTGCTGAACCATGGCAGGATGGTCAGCGATAGGATTGAGGCGGCAATGAGCGCGGCAAACAGCGTTGCGAAGTTCAGGTGCAGCATGTGGTCCAGAATGTACCAGTCCGCCAAGATGAGCATGTTATTTATCAGCAGTATGACAAACAGCTGGTTTTTTACTTGTTTGACGAATTTTTGTAGGTTGTCCATAGGGTCCTTACGGTTTGTACGCTATGCGGCTGGTGTCTGCCACAGCAGTTAGCCAGGTTTGGCCGGGATTGAGTTTAAGCGGCTTGCCGTTGGCGTCGACGATCGTCAGCTGCTCACTTTGGGTGGTCTTTTTCCAGGTACCTTCGGTTACCGTACCATCTTGGAACACGTAGGCGTGGCCGCTGCCCAGGCTGGCGTAGGTGGTGTGGATGCCGTCTGGGTTGATGCCCTGGTTCATAACCAATGCTATAACGACGTCTGGCGATAACTGGGTGCTTGCGCCGGCTTCGGTGACGACATTGTGGGCGGCTCCACCTTCTGAACGCAAGTATTTGTTACCGGCTGCGTCGTAGTCGTAGTGCACATTGAACGCGCTGCTGGAGAGGGTGAAGTCGATACTCTTGGCGGTGGGCAGTTCAACAGCTTTAGCGGTTTTGCGGGGGAAACCGGTGAATGTTGACGTGCTATACCCCTTTTTGTTCGATAGGTCGAATAATTGGTCGAGACTGGTGTATACATTGTGTGGTGCGACACGGGCCGTAATGCGGCGGAAGTACGAACCGTTGGCAAATTGATCGAGATCTTTTGCCTTCCAGTCTTTGAGGTCCTGGAGTGCTTCGGGGCTGCCGCCGACGTGGGCAATACCAGCGTCAAAGCCCATAGCCCACTGTATGTAGTACGGGCGCACCGAACGGACGGGTCCGAGGTACGACGGATTTTTATCCTGGAATAGTGTAAGGAATCGGGTGATGCCACCTTCCGCGACTGCCTCAAAGACGACGCTTGCTCCATCCAGACCGGACTGCGGGCGCGCGTCGGTGCTGTTCTCTACCATTACGCCAACGACAGGGCGAGTGTTTATGACAGGGTCAACTTGCAGGCCGCTTAACGTCGACGCAACGGTTGTAGGCTGTGGGATTGTTGCTGCCTTTTTCACGACATGAGGCGTCTGAACGACAGGCTGCTGCTTATGGAAGAACAGTGCATATGCCCCTGCTCCGCCGCCGCCGAGTACCACGATAACGATAGTGATAATGAGCGCCCACTGTTTTTTGCTCAGCGAGCGCAGTTTTTCCTTAAGGGATCGCTTTGGTTTGGCTGCAGCTGGCTGTGGCGCATCGCTTGCCGGCATGCCGGACGATGTGCCCTGCTGGGCTTGCGTCTCTCCGGCGGTAGGTGGCCGGAAGTCGTGGTGTAAGTGGTCACTCATCATATGCGATGCCTGAGTAGGGTCGACTGGCTGCAAATTAGAAACCGGCCGACGGAAGCGATTGCCGTCATTCATACCGCTATTGTATCAGCTTATGCTTACGAGTTGAACGATTAGCCCGTCACTTTTGGCCGGAACTTTGGTATCCTTGAGTGAGATGAAAAAACAAGCAGCCCTGAGAGCGCCCTTGGGGGCGAGCCTTGTCGTCCTTTCCTCAGTCATATATGCAAGTTATGGCGTGTGGGTCGTGCTGGTGGGCGACGCATTCGGTAACTTCATACAGGCGGTCCTTCGTTCGGTACTGGTTGTCCTTCTTTTGCTGCCGCTGGCAGTGCGGCGTAAGCAGTTTTCTCCCATTCACTGGCGCCGCGACGGGTGGTTGCTTGCGGGGCAACTCGTTTGTTCGCTATGTATCGCCGCCCCGTTCTATTATGCCGTGTCAAAAGTCGGCGTCGGGCTCGGCTTAGGGATATCGTATGCCGGGCTGGTGCTGGGTGCGTTCCTGTTTGGAAGGCTGTTCAGCGGCGAGCGGTATACCAAAGATAAAAAGCTCTCCACCGCCCTGGGTATCATTGGGCTGTGGTGTGTGTTTGCCCCGAACGTGCGTGCCTTGGGTATTCTGGCGCTGGGCGCGGCGCTAGTTAGTGGCTTAGCTGGCGGCCTGGAGATGGTCATCAACAAAAAGTTAACCTACAACGCCATGCAAACGACAATCATCATGTGGGTCGCGACCGCTGCCGTAAATATTCCCTTTGTCTTTTTGGTGGGCGAACGGATGCCGGCGGTGGGCATTCATTGGGTATATCTGGGACTCTTTGCGATCGCCTCGTTGGCGGCATCGTGGACGTTGATTACTGGCTTGAAACTGATCGAAGCTGGCGCGGCTGGGATATTGGGATTACTTGAGATAGTGTTTGGGGTGGTATATGGCATTGTCTTTTTTGGCGAACGGCCGAATGTGATATCGATGATAGGTATGGCCGCTATACTGATGGCTGCGGCCATACCGTATGTCCGTCATTATAATAGCCGTAAAGGTACTATTGACGGCTGATAGCGCTGGGCATGTACGGCTGCTTGCGGAACGATTATTGCAAGTGTGACAGCATGGCGCTGATGCGGCGCAGGCTTGTTTCTTTGCCTAGGACGGCTAATGTGTCGGCTAATGCCGGGCTAGCCGGGGCTTGGGTCGTAGCAATACGAATGATGCTGAATAGTATGGCTGGCTTCTGGCCGGTGGTTTCTAACAGCATGTTTAGCTCGTCGGTAAGGTGTTGCACGCTAAAGTCACTGGCTTCGAGTACTTTTTGTGCCTGTATGAGTAATTCTTTTATCTCGGCGGCGGATAGCTTTTTGAGCTGCTTGTGGTCTTGCCATAATGACGGGTTTACCGGCAAATCGGTAAAGAAAAATGCGGTCAGTTCCGGTAATTCTTTGAAGAACTTGAGGCGCTCTTGCACGAGGCCGAGTACTTGTTTTTTGTAATCGTCACTTGCGCTGCCGGCTTCGGCTGGCCAGAAAGGAGCCACGCGTGTGTATAGGTCGTCCAGCGGCAGCGCACGGATATGTGCGCCGTTCATCCAGGTCAGGCGGTGTTCGTCAAAGTTCGCGCCACCGTGCTGTACGCGTTTCAGGTCAAATTTTTGTATCAGTTCAGCAACGCTGAAAATCTCTTGTTCGGTGCCGTCGTTCCAGCCAAGGGTGGCCATAAAGTTTACGAGTGCTTCGGGCATGTACCCTTCGCGGGCGTAATCGAGCACGTCTTTGGCGCCATCACGTTTGCTGAGTTTTTTCTTGCCGTCGGGGCCCATTACGAACGGCAGCGTTGCCAGGACTGGCCGCTCAATGCCGAGCGCTTCATACATATTGAGATATTTCGGCACGCTTGCCAGGAATTCTTGCGAGCGCATAACGTGGGTGACTTGCATGAGGTAATCGTCGATGATGTGTGCGAAGTTGTAGGTGGGATAGCCGTCCGATTTCATGATGATGTAATCGTCGATTGACTCCTCACCTGCTGAAAGGTCGCCCATGACAGCGTCGTGCCAGTGGTATGGTTTGGGGTCGGACTTTAGGCGTAGCGGCTGGCTACCATCCCAGACCGGTGGATTTTCGGGACGATGGGTGCGGAATAAGAATGGTTTTTTAGCAGCCCTCGCCTGTTCGCGGAACTCGTTAACTTGATCGGGGGTGTACGGGTCGGCGTAGGCGCGGCCCTCGTCAACAAGCCGTTGTGCCCATTCTTTATAGATGGGGAGCCGGTCACTTTGTTTGTAGGGGCCGTATTCACCGCCAATATCGCCAATGCCTTCGTCCCAGGTGATGCCGAGCCATTGCAGGCTGTCCATGATGTGCTGGCCGGAGCCTTCGACTTCACGGGCTTTATCGGTGTCTTCAAGGCGCAGAATAAACTGGCCGCCAGTCTGGCGTGCCAGTAGCCACGCAAACAGTGCGGTGCGTATGCCGCCAACATGCAAAAAACCGGTTGGGCTGGGTGCAAAACGGGTTCGTGCTGGCTTCATGCCGCCAATTATAACAGATGTAGATGGCCTTTAGAAGGTATGGGGTGCGGCTCTCTCCGCATAGTATACCCGTGCTCAAACACCTCTCGCCGCTGCTCGAGAACTGCGCGCGGGCACACTATGCTGCGCGAGCCGTAGCGACGTTTTACTAGAGGCTGGCAGCAAGCTGGGTGATGTCTTGCGTAGACAATGGGGTATTGGTGGTCAGGTCGTAGCGCACGCCGCGGTCAACCCAGACAGCGTTGCTCTTGCCGTATACGTAGATGTTGCGGCCACCGGCTTGAACAGTTTTGTAGGTGCCGTTGCTGAGGGCGACAGTGTTATCGACGAGTGTTTGGCTGTTCCAATCGGACGGCTGCTGCGTAACCGTGTAGTTGTTTTCGCCCTGCGTAAATCGCATGCTTACGGTGTTGCCAATACGCTGTACCCCGCCCTTTAGTGCGTAGCCTTCGGGCTTGTATCCGGGCATGTCGGCGGTAAAGCCCGCCTGGACGCTGGCGACATGCAGTTGTATGTTTGGCATATTCAGGTACGCTACAAAGCCGCCAATAACCAATAGTGCGGCAATGCCCGCCATGGTGTTTATGAGTTTGCGGTGGGCGACGTGTCGCTTGGGTGCGCGGTGGGCTGGCTGCTTGTGACTTTCAGCACGGGCAAGCGCTGCTTCAAAAATGTCGGTGTCTTCACGGGGGTGAGCTTTGACCATTGGCGGAGCCTGCGTTACGGCAATGACGGGCACGCTGTGGGGCGTGGTGTGCGGCATATTTTCGATGGCGGCTGGCGAATAATCAGGGCGTACGGGCTGGAAGTGCTTAATGCCCTTAGACATATGTACGTCTTTGGCACGAGCTAAACGCTCTTCGTCCACCTGTAATACTGATGGTTTAGCGGCAATGGCCGATAGTGGTTTGGCGGCGATCTCGGCCGGCGCCTGTGGCTTGATAGCTGGTTTCATAGCGACAACAGGTTTGTGCACTGCCCGGCGCATGAGCGTCTTGGATTTTTCGGGTTTGTGCGCTTTGGCGTGCGCGGCTGACGTATGCACGGTAATGGCAGTAGCGGTTGATTCGGTGATGGTTGCTGCCTTTACGGTGCTGGCCGCGGTTACGGCGAGCGCTGCAGCTTTAACAGCGGCAGGCTTTGCGGGTTTTGCTACTACTGGCTTAGCCATCACCTTCGGCATGGCGTGTTTAGCGGTAGCTGACGGTGCCGCAACGCGGGCCTTTTTGAGTGCTGGCGGCATGATATCGCTACTAACTGCCGGTTTTGGTTTAGTAGCCTTTACCACATGCGCATTGTTGGTCGTGGGACGGATAAAACCATCAATAGCCTTGCCGTGTGATGACCCTGCTGCTTTGGATGATCCAGATGATTTTGATACTGCGACAGGCTTGGCGGTCTTGTTTGTAGCGACCGGCACATGTGCGCTGGTACTGCTACTGACTCCTAAATACGCACCTGTAATGGCGTCATATCGCTTGCCGTTCAGTTCTAAGACGTTTTTAGCCACGATTTTGTTGTTACCCTATCTTTACCGCATAAGCGTAAGTTATATGTATAGTACCGCAGCTGCAGGCTGACCGCAAGCAATAAAAAATTGTACAAATCCAGCCATCAAATGGCGTATAATACAAACGAACATTATGGATTTCCTTGATCCCAAAAAACAAAAAGCTCATGACCGGCGCCTAGCGCTTGGGTATGTATTGATTGCCCTGTTACTGTTGCTGAGCACGACGGTTTTGCTGTATCAGGCGTACGGTTTCGGTATTGACCGCAGCGGCCATGTTATTCAGAATGGCCTGGTATTTTTATCTTCCCAGCCGCAGGGTGCTGATATATATGTGAATAAAGAGAAAAAAACACAGACCAACGATCGCCTGGTACTACCAGCAGGTGCATATACGGTGGAGCTGAAGAAAGACGGCTACCGCGATTGGAAGCGTCCGATTACTATTGACGGCGGCAGTGTCGGCCGCTTTGACTATCCATTCCTGGTTCCTACTACCCTTGCAACGACCACCACTAAGCAGTACACGGCCACCCCGTCGTTCCTTACGCAGAGCCGTGACCGCCACTGGCTGGTGACGCAAGGCTCGTCCCTGGACCGCTTTGACGTATTCAATATCAACGTCAATGCCAGCAAAACCACCGTGCCAGTGCAATCACTGGACGTCCCTTCTGATATATACACTGCCTCGACCACGACCAAAGGCTGGACAGTTGTAGAATGGTCTGATGATAACCGGCATGTGACGCTAAAACGTGATTTCGATAAAGACAGCCAGTCAGGCAGTGAGTATATTTTATTTGACCGCCAAGACCCCACACAGTCTCAGAATTTAACCGAGCTGTTTGGCGTGAACCCTACGAATTTGGCCATGCGTGACAAGAAGTTCGACCAGTATTATCTATACGATCAGAACGCGCAGCAGCTGCTCACGGCCACCGTTAAGAAACCGACCCCGCAGCCGCTGGTCAGCGACGTGGTGGCCTACACGAACAACGGCGATATGCTACTCTATGCCACGACCAATGGCGCCCAAAATGGCAAATTAGCCGTCAAGCTGCGCCAGGATACCAAGACGTATGATGTCCGGCAAATTACGGCTCATTCTACCCCGCTGTTGGAACTGGCTAGCTATGGCAACACCTGGTTTGCGGCCGTTGGTGCCCAAAGCGAAAATAAGGTGTATGTCTATAAGGATCCAGTCGGCCAACTACTGAAAGACAGCAGTCATGTGCCGGTGCCCGCCCAGATTTTGAAAGTTGATGCCCCGAGCTTTGTTTCCTTCTCTAAAAATGGCCGCTTTGCGATGGCTCAAAACGCCACGCAGGTGGCAGTCTACGACGAAGAAACGGATAAGGGGTATGTATGGCAGTTCAAACTGCCCATCGACACCCCGCAGACACATATCAGCTGGATGGACGGTTTCCGCATGACGTATGTCACCGCCGGCAAAGTAGCTATTATGGATTTTGATGGCACCAACAGCCAGGTACTATCGGCCGCCAACCCGGCCTACCTGCCGATGTTCAACCCGAACTACAATTACCTGTTTACGCTCACGACTCAGAATGCCATCAGCAATACGCCGCTGATGACCCCCGCTGACCTTTAGATTATAGTGGCCGCACTAATGTGGCGGCGTCAGTGTCTGGTGGGTAGTATTTGAGTTCTCCGGTGAACCCGGCGGCGGCATCATATGCCACGAATAGCTTCTCGGCGACTTCGGTGCCGCTCATTTCGGGGGTATAGACGCCTTCTGTTGGTCTGTCATCATACGCCCGGCCGTACACAGCGCCGTATGCTGCTTCGGCATTGATCGTAACTTCCTGGCCGAGTGTTTGCAGCGCGGCTGCCATTTCAGCATTTCGCTGCAACGGGTCCGGGATGTAGTCGACGTTGGCGGCAGCGATTCGCGTCATGCCCTGACCATGGGCAATAAACATGCGCATGTCCAGCCCGTTTTGGGCGTGTGAGAATTGGTTGGCGAGGTTATGTAGCTCGGCGGGTGATGGCAGTATATGGCCGATGTTGTCGGGGCGGTTTGGGGCGTACTCTGCACTATGGATTTTGACATATATGGGGTGCTCGCTGAGCGTGCTGATGTCATATGGCAGCTGTGTCGTCTGTGTGCGATGCATACCGGTACGCTGTGTTTCGCCGCCAAGAGAATACCAGGTACTGCTGGCCGGATCGAATATCCACGTGCTGTTGGCGACGGTTTCGCCCCGTTCGCTTGCGGCGAATGTCAGGTGATTTATATCGCGCAAGCCGTCTTCTAGCGAGCGGGTAACACGTTGCGGCAGCACGGCGTGTTGTAGTGGGCCCTCGCGTTGAATGAAGTATTCTTCAGGGGTGGTGTTGGGCATTATGATTACCCGGTCCGGGTCGGTTAACGCTGTGACGTCAAAGTCGGCTGCTTCACCGATGGCTCGCGTCGGCTCCATGCCGGACCGCAGGCCGTCGGTAATTTGCTGCAGTAGATCGTTTGTCGACTGGCCAGTCGCCGGTCCGCCATAGGCTAGGGTGTTTTTAAGCTGGACGTACAGGTGCGAGCGTTCGGTGCTTGGAGCAGCTTGTACTGCCTGGAGTGTCTCAACGACCAACGCCGGATCGGCGCCCGCGATGTCGAACACCTCCAAGCAACTCTGGAAATATCCTGCATTTTTGACAGTCTCTATAAACGTGCTGGTATCAAGGTAGCGCTGCACAAGCCCTATACTTTCACCGAGCGGCAGTCCAGCCTGGCGTGCTGCGGCGACCAACTCCATACCTTCTTGCGTGAAAAATGTCGATGCGCTGTCGTTCAGCAGTTTTTGTAGTGCTTCAACCTCTGCGGTCGTGGCCAGTTGCGGCTCGGCGTCGCGGGGCATCTTGAGGGCGCCTGCGACACTGTCTACGAGACGTCCGGTATCAACTGGAGTTGGTAAGCTGGTCGGCGGTATTGTTTTGAGTACGATTTTTTTGACCGTTTCGGCGTCAATGCCCGCCTCCTCGGCCGTATTCGTAAGGTTGGGCAGACAGTTCAAAAAATCGCGGTGTCCGGCGTTTGGGTCGGTTATGTCTTCGCCGGCGCCATTTTTGCCGAGCGGGCGTGAATAGTTATACGCATCGTTCGCTGCTAATAATTCGTCGATGGTTGCACTGCCTAACTTGGCGGCATTCACCCCAAGCAAAGTTGCCAGCTCGCTATCTACTTCGGTCCGTTCAGCAATCTCATGTCCCGCTGCCGCTTCCGGAATAGCGACATCAGTGTTGGACTCGGGCGTGTCGCCTACTGGTCCGGTAGTCTCACCGCCGTCGGCAAATTCGTCATCTTCGGTGCCGTTGTCAAAATACAGTCCGTCGCGCTCTTCAAAGTCGTATTCGGCGTCAGGCACATCATCGAGTTGCTCGCCTGCCATGCCGGGGTCTTCGCTATAGGGTTCAATTGGTTCAGGGAATGCAGAAAATTCAGGCACGACGTTGCTCCTACGGTGTGATTACAGATATAACAATATTTAAGTCTACACCACATGCTATGGATGGTATAGTAGCGGTATGCGAACAATACAACGGCAGATCGTTGGGGCGTTTATATTCTCGGCAGACAACCAGTTATTGCTGGGTAAGGCCGGTGTATTTGATGGTCAGTGGGTTATTCCGGGCGGTGGCATTGAACCTGGTGAAACGCCGTTGCAGGCGGTCGTCCGCGAAGTACAGGAAGAAGCCGGTATTGATATTGGCGGCGAATCGATTGTGCCTATGGAAGGCGTTATTAGCGGCGAAAGCGAAAAGACCCTGCGTACCACCGGCGAACGGGTGTTCGTGCAGATGCGCTTTAATGATTTTTTGGTCCGTATGAGTCAGCCAGCCGCTGCTATTACGGTAGAAGTCGGCGACGACTATACCAACGCCCGGTGGGTACCGGTATCTGAGCTGCAACATACTGTGCTATCACCAGGCGTTACGCAACGCTTACAAGAACTCGGCTACTGCACATAATACTTACGATTACGGCTGCTACCGCCGGAACCAGCTCGTAACCCGGCTCCACATGCTGGGGCTATTGCTGGGCAGCTGCGTGGGTGCGCTGCCGGTAGACTGCACGGGTGCGGTACTGTTGCCACTCGGGTCGGGCGTGATCTGTTCACCCCATACTACCAGGCGATGCAACGATGTGCCCGGCGGGTCACAGGTTATGAGTGTGGCGGTCGCTGGTTTGTCGGCGACCGGGTTCAGGACGCCAATTTCGGTGGGATCTACGATCTTCTTTTGGTAGACCTTATAGGTGTAGAGTTTGCCGTTGTAGGTGAGGTAAAAGATGTCGCCCGGTTCTAACTCGTGCAGCAATACGAAGGCAAATTTGTACTGCCCTTTATTGAATATGTTGTTGCTGGAGTGGCCGAAGAATGCGGCATTGCCACCCTGCCCTGGCAGCGATGTGGTGGGATAATGCACGACGCCGTCTTCTAGTGAGTTTTCGATGTCATCGTCGCCGGTACTGGTGCCGTAAATAATGGGCAGTTCGACGTTGATTTTAGGGATGATAACTTCGTTCTTGGTGGTGGGTGCTACACCGTCAGTGCTGAGGATGATAGGCGTGGCTTCAGCGCGGGCATTGGGGTGGATGAACGGCGCAACGATCACTTCGTTAAAGAATCCGAATAACAGGATGACCAACACCAGCGTGCCGAGGCCGATACCGAATATCAGTGATTGCAGGTGTTGGCGGGCTTTGATTTGGGCGTTGTACCCGGCTTTGGCGCGCTTGGCGACCTTTTGTTTGATGGCTGCAAAGCTTCGCTTATCCAGTTTTGGTTCCGGCGATAGGTGTTCCGATACGACTGGTTTGTGGTGGACGGGGCGGGTATGGTGTGCGGCATGTGGCACGGCGGGGCGTGGCGGCTGCGGTGTTGTCGGGGCTATTACCTGCACTGGTGCTACGGCTATACCTGGCTGGTGCTGGTGGTGTGCCGGTGTGGCAGTTGTGGGCGGCTGCGCTGGCTGTTGTTGGGTTGGTGCGGGTTGTGTCGCAGCTGTAACCGGCGCCGGAGCTGGTTGTGCGGTGGTGTGCTTTTGGACATATTTGGTGTATGACGATTTCTGGTCGTTCGCAGCGTAGAATTCCTGCCAGACTTCGTGTTTTTCGTCGTCGCCGAGCCCTTCGTAATAGGCGTGCCAGGCAGTTTGGATACTCGCGAGTGATTTTCCAGAGGCGCTCAGCTGGTTCATAAACTGTTGGTGGCGCGATAGCGGGTGGTGGGCATTGCGTACTTCTTCGAGCTCTTTCGTGGCATTCGGTTCGTCTTCGTATAAGGCCACGAGCTTGCTGCGGATAAGGTCTACGGCGGGGCTGCTTGCGTCCCTGCCTGGCCGGCCGGACACGGCTGAGCCGTTCACGCTGGTTGGCGAGTGCGACAATACATAGCCATTGCCACTGGGGGCGGCGGCGTTCTGTGGTTGGTTTGGTTCGTCGGGGAATAAGGGATTCATAAAATATACGCTAATGCTCGCGTTATCCCTATAAGTATAGTACAATTGCCACTTGTAAGCCTACCACTTACCGCAGCCTTGGGGTAATTACCCTGGATTTACGGGCGGGTGGCGGAATTGGTAGACGCGCTGGACTCAAAATCCTGTGAGCATTGCTCGTGAGGGTTCGATTCCCTCCCCGCCCACCATATAAAGTACCACTGGAAACAGGGGTATTTTTATTTTTAATGGTATATGGTTAACTATGCGTTATGCCCGAATTAACACCTGAAGCCAACCACACCATTGGCAATTTTGACGAAGCCCGCGACCAACGCCTAGAGACGTTTATGGCTATGGCTATTACCGACCCTGCGCGCCCTGGTGTAGCCGGTACGCTGGCACTCACTGAGGAGCGGCTGGGTAATTATGAAGATGCGCTGATTTATGCTCGCACTGCATTGGATAGTCCGAAACCGTTCGATGAGGCTGCAGCAGACGCTGTATTACGGGATGAGCAGCAGCCGTCGATGCGGCTTAATATTGGTACGGTCTACATGCGGACCGCCGCCCGTGCACGGCTGGCAAACGCACCGCAAATGGGCAAGACCATGCAGCGATGTGCCGACACCCAGTTGTGGCTCGCAAAGTCTGGTATTGAGGGCCAGCGTACTGGTCCGCGTCCGCATCAGCATGCCATTAACCTGGCTAGCCGTCTGGCCATGAGCGAAGCAGTCCACGGTGATTATAGACAGTCCTTTAAGATGGGCCTCGGTGCTTTGGCCTTAGCCCGTTTGTCTGAATCGCCCGATCGTGTTGAACATACGACGGATCTTGATGCTCGCGGCCGGCTTATTGCCAAAGGCAAAGCGGCGGCCCGCGCGGTTACGGCTCTAGCGGTCGCGACGACTGCCTTGCCCGGTATCCGGCAGACCGCTTTTGCCGCCCGCGCCCGCGACCGGATGATTATCGCCAAGCGGTTCGGCGCCTAGCGCCTACTACTTGCCCGCGGTCTGGTGTACGGCGGTGGTCAGGGCTTCAAAAGGCTTTGACGGATTTTGCATCCACCAGACGCTGGTGATGGCCGCGGTGCGCACGCGCCAGATGCGTTCTTCTTGCGATACATGGGTACTGCTGACTTGTCCGTGGACGGCAACCAATACTTGGTTATGGTGGCGCACAACGATATATACCTGATATTCGGTCGTAAAATCGTGCAGCCATTCCACTAGGTGTAAGAAATCCATGCTAAAGGTTACTGCCCGCGGGAAACCGGCGGCAATCCCCAGTCGTTGGAGCTGGCTTAGGCTGAGGACCAGTGTTGTGCTGCTGCGTTGCAGGACGTTGCGGGGCGCGGCTACGGCATAGTCGACGGCGTCTTTGGTGAGCGTGACGGCTGCCGGGTGTTTGGTGAGGAATTTTTCCATGAGGATGGCAGTTTCACTGTTACGGCCCAGGTCACCGGCAAAGAGTACGCCATCAGCCCATGAGCTGAATGATAAGAAGTCGTTTAATGCCTTTTGGCTAAAGCTGCCGCTGGTTGGTGTGGACGGTGCAAATTCACCGCTTTCAAACACGACGCCGACGATTTTTCGGATGGCGTCTGGCAGCAGCACCCGCACCGTACCGGCACCAGCTTTTACTGCCACGCCATATGCCTCGGCGGGCGCGGCAAAGCCATGGGCGTTGCCCCCGGCAATTAACAGCTTACCAGCGGTCATCCGGTTTTCCGGACGGCTCCATTCTAGTTCAGGAAATAATGGTTTGCCTGCTTCCTGCCGTTGCCAATAATCACGTTCCATACTATCTGTATACCAGATATCGGCTGGAATGACAGCAGGTTATTTGGCAATAGGAACAATAGAGGCTGCCACGATTTCATTGCGTGCGTTCCCTGTGACACTGCCAGTAAAACGCGTGCCTTCCAGCAGTAACGGCAGCCAGAGGATGTCGTCGGCCCACATGGTATCGTATGGGATGGCGTTTTCGGCAAACCACTGGGGGCGCATTTCTTCTGTTTCGGCTGGTTCGCCATCCCACTCGGTTGTGGTAAAGATATGGGCCCGATGGCCAAATGACGGGTCGTCGCTTGCATAAAACTCGATGACGCCTGATGGCTGAATATTACGGGGCGTAACCCCAATCTCTTCCTCGCATTCGCGCACGGTTGCCGCCTCGATGGTTTCGCCCGGTTCAACCTTGCCACCAGCGCCGTTCCACTTCCCCACGCCAAAGCCGCGTTTTTTCATTGCCAGCAGAATATTGCCGTCTCGGCGCAAAAATAACAAGGTGACATCGTGCATATCAGATGTCCAGTGTGACGCTGATTGGACAGTGGTCGGATCCTAAGATTTTCGGGTGGATATCGGCGGCTGTAATATGCGGCTTAAGCGAGGCTGATGCCAAAAAGTAGTCGATACGCCAGCCGACGTTCCGGGCGCGGGCGTTGGCAAAGTGGCTCCACCAGGTGTAAAAGCCGTTCCCCTCTTTAAACATACGGAGGGTGTCTATAAATCCAGCGTCCAAAAAGTTCTGGAATCCCTGCCGCTCTTCGTCGGTAAAGCCGTGCTTGCCGCGGTTGGACTTGGGGTTGGCCAGGTCGTTTTCGGTGTGGGCGACGTTTAAGTCACCGCAGAAGATAACCGGCTTTTTGGCTTCCAGCTGCTTGCAGTATGCCAGGAACGCCGGGTCCCAGTGCTTTTCGCGCAGCGGCACGCGGCTGAGGTCGTCTTTGGTGTTCGGCGTATAGACGGTTACCACATAGAATTTTTCAAATTCGGCGGCAATTACCCGCCCTTCTTTGTTGGGATCGCCGTAGGTGTCGCCCGTCACTTCGTACTGTTTGATGATATCTTCCGGAAATCCCTTTATGACGCTCAGCGGTTCGGTCTTAGAGAATATGGCGGTGCCGGAGTAGCCCTTTTTTTCGGCTGAAAACCAGTACTCATGGTAACCGGCCAGATCGATTTCGGCCTGCCCTTGTTCGGCTTTGGTCTCTTGTAAACAGAGGATGTCCGGCTGTTCGGCCTCAATAAACGGTTTGAACAGTTCTTTGCGTACAACGGCCCGGATGCCGTTCACGTTCCATGAGTATATCTTCATGCCCCCAGTATACACCGTCGGGCGGTGACAATTATTAGCCGCTAATGTATTTGACTTCGTATATCCTACGAGGTATGATCGGCAGCAATGCTGCGTACTTTTTTGGTAGATGGCCCCGCGACAACATCAAAGTCAACTTTGACCGGTGATATCGTCACGCATTTGCAAGAACAAGGCATGGACGTCGTGCCTGGTGACGCCGGCTCCCACTACCGTAAAGTTACCGAACTGGCCCGTCGCGCCATGGGCGCGACGGGCCTTGCGTTGCCGCCCGCAGAAGCATTGTCCGATACCGTGTACAAGGTGCTTGCCGGCGGTGTCGCCTACGAACCGGATTATCCGTGGGGAGACCTAGAGAGTGCCGGAATTACCGCCTGGGTTTCTACCGTTGCTGACCTCCCGCATATGAAAGCTGACGCTAGCGGTTGGTACCGCAAGACAGCCGACGGGGCCCTCCAGCGCGGTGCTGACGCGCTCGTCATTAACGGCCGGGCGCCCCGCGCCGTGTTGCAAGCCGAGCGCTGGTTTACCGACAACGACCAACCGCTCACCATGGAGCTTTTTGCTGAGTGCGCTCTTGATGTCGCCGCGCAGCGCGTCCTGACGAAAAAAGGGTTACCGCATACGCCCGAAAACATCATCGCGCAAATTGCGCGCCTTGATAAGCGGCGCACCGATGATGCGCAGCACAAGCAATTCCCCTGTCTGCCACCAGAACGAGCCATAGAATTCCCTATGCGCTCGGTTGTCAGCCCTGACCTTGGCCGGGTTGCCAACAGCGCTATTGTTGCGTCACATGGCTTGTCGGCCGAGTGGGGCCAGCCCGTACCTATCGTTTTTGATACCGGCACGATGTTTGACACCGGCCCGCTCAGCCCTGAGGCGATGAAGCTCGCAGCCACAACACTGGTAGACGCCTCTATCGCCTACAGCGATGTTCTAGCCCGCGTCATGTAAGTCGCCTATGGCCTATAGGGCCGGCCTAGGCGCTTGGCTGCTGGCCGGTTCATATCCGTGACCACGGTGCGTATGATCCGGACATCTGTTTTGACGGTATCAAGATCTGGTTTGGTGGCGAGTGTGTTGACCGTACTATTAATGCCTTGTATGGCTTCTAGGGTTGCGTCCTGCTTGTATTCCATCCGGCCAAATCTGTCGTCCATTACGTCGAATCGCTTGTCCATCGTATTAAATCTGTCGTCCATCACGTCGAATCGTTGGTCAACCGTGTTGAACCGTTCGTCCATCTTATTGAATCGTTCATCTATTTTGTTAAAGCGCTCGTCTACTACATCAAACTGCTCGTCGATTTTATTGAACCGTTCATCTATTTGCTTAAATCGTGGCTCCAGGATATCAATTACTGCGAAGGTAACCGCGGGTACGACTTCACGAACAACTTCACGAACGACTTCCTGCGCGACCGCCTTGGTAATCGCGGTTTTTAGTTTGTCTGTATCGGCTTGGGTCAGGCTCATGCGCGGAGTGTAGCATAGGTTCGTCACATGTAAATAGCATTATTGCGGCATGCTATACAACGCGCGCAGTTCTCGAGCAGCAGCGAGAGGTGTTTGAGCACGCGTGCAGTGTGCTGCAATAATTGTTTTTGTAGACAACGCCGCTAAAGCTTGCTAGGCTATGGGCAATGTACAAACGCGTGTTGCTCAAAATATCGGGTGAACAACTTTCTGGCGAGCATGCGTTTGGTATCGACCCCACGGTCGCCCGCTTCCTGGCAAACGAATGTAAACAAGTTATCAGCGGCAATAATACGCAGCTGATTATTGTGGTAGGCGGCGGCAATATGGTACGCGGCGCGGACATTGCCGGCAACGGCATCAAGCGCGTTACTGCCGACCAAATGGGCATGCTCAGCGGCCTGATAAACGCCATGGGCGTAACGGATATCTTTGAAGACGAAGGTATCGCCACGCGCTGTATGAGTAACATTTATGCCGAACAAGTCGCCGAATCGTACTCCTTCCGCCTGGCAGAAAAACACCTGGAACGCGGCCGGATCATCGTGATTGGCGGCGGCATTGCCCGCCCGTATTTCACGCACGACACCGGTGCCGTCAGTATTGCCCTGGAATTGGGCTGTGATGTCGTGCTCAAGGCCACGAAGGTTGATGCCGTGTACGATAAGGACCCGGCTAAGTTCCCCGATGCCAAGCCGTTGGCGAAGGTGTCATACCAGGATGCCGTTGCCAACGATAGTATTAAGGTCATGGACAAAGCCGCACTTGGCTTGGCTATGGAACAGCACATGCCGGTAATCGTATTCAACCCGATGCGGCCAGGTACCCTTGCTAAAGTGGTCGCTGGCGAGCATATTGGCAGTTACATCTCGTAATTATTATTCTGGTGGATTCTCGTGATTCACCCAGTTTGAGATACATCAATACACCGTGGCAGATGGCGGGCATGCTGCTTTCGCACTAAAATTCGTGTGGTTTGAAGTCGTGCTGGCGCAGTGACTGAAGGATAATTTCTTTGCGCAACCACAGGCGGTCCGCGGGGGCGATGTTACCGCTGAATTGTAAACCGAGTAGCTGGCTGAGCCATTTTTGGATGGCGGGGTCGCTGCATACGAAGTAACTGCGGTCGCCTTTGATACTGACCACGTTCATAAACCAGCTGGGCTGCACGCTGGACACGGTGCGGCTGATAACGTCCAAATGGTCGTTCATGATGGCTTGAGCATCCCATATAACGATCTGGCCGACGGCGTAGACGTTTGGCTGGCCTTTGAATTCGACAATCTTCACGTCGTTGCGGATGGCGGTCTCTAGGTCGCGCTCGATGCCCTTTTGGCAGTCCTGGAAGTACTGCACTTCCCAGCCGCCGGGCAGCTTGGCGATGGTCGCGAGGTCGCGGTAGGCGTGAATGTCGCGTTCGGTGGTGATTTTAGCTTGGAAATTCAGCGTGTTATCCAGGATGCCGGCGCACAACAGTGTGGCGGTCCGTGGGTTCATGGCGTCCAACAGGCTGGCACGGGCCCACCGTTCGTACATCATCGTACATACGGCACCTACAAATTCGATATCAGCGCGGCGGCCGATGGCTCGCCGCCAGTACACTTCCTGGCCGGGGTGATGGTCGATGACTTCGTCGATACGCTCGGAGTTGACCATCGGGTCAAAATGGCGTGGGTCGGAGGTGTCAACGATGGTGAAACTTTCGCCGAAGTCGGGTTGATAGGTCGTTTCGACGGGCGCATGCATAGCGCGCAGCATTTCGGGAATACTCTCGTTCAGCTTGGAACTAGTGGCTGCTTTGGCTTCCTGGCCCTGAATATTCAACAGGTCGGCGTAAGCGACCATACTGGCATATGCATCAATATCAACGTAGGGATAGCCGGACGTAACGATTCGCATGACTTTACTATATATTCCAGTGCCGCAAAGGTCAAAAACGTAAAAAACATACAGGAGCCTGCAGCCGCAGGCTCCTGTATGTTGGCGGAGAGGGAGGGATTCGAACCCTCGACAGAGTCGCCCCTGTACCCACTTTCCAGGCGAGCGCACTAGACCAACTATGCGACCTCTCCAAACTTTTGACCATTATACAACAGAAACACCTTGCCCGACAAAATCAATCAAGGGTACTATAGGGGGAGATGGCAATCATAGAATTACGCGATGTCAGTAAGTTATATGGCTTTGGCGATGCCACAACCGTGGCGCTTGACGAAGTTACACTCTCGATAGACGAGGGTGAATTCGTGGCGGTCATGGGTCCAAGCGGCTGCGGCAAGTCCACGCTCATGAACATGATCGGCCTCCTGGACCGTCCGACGCATGGCCAATTTATGCTGAACGATCGGCCCGTTGAGCGGTTGCGTCCGGCACGCCGGGCCAAAATCCGCCGCGATACCATTGGTTTTGTATTCCAGTTCTTCAATCTACTGCCCCGCCTGACCGTGCTGGAGAACGTCGCCCTGCCCTTAACGTACAAAGGCATCGCTGGCCGCCGCCGCATGAAGCAAGCGCTCAATATGCTCGAACAAGTTGGTTTGGGCGGCCGCGAATTCTTTTACCCCCGCCATTTAAGCGGCGGCCAAGCGCAGTGCGTGGCTATTGCACGGGCACTCATTAACGACCCGAAGATCATCATTGCCGACGAACCGACCGGCAACCTGGACAGCGCCAGCTCGCGCCTGGTTATGGAAATGCTCAGCGAAATCCACAAGACCGGCAATACTATTTTATTCGTGACCCACAACCCCGAGCTGACCCGTTACGCTACCCGTGTCGTCTACATGCACGACGGTGCCGTGGTGCAGGATGAGCAAACCCGCTTGGGCGAAATTGCCGACACCGCCCGCAAGGTGATGTACACCATTCCTGTCACTACCGA
>Ga0247764_1000040_pt1 | contig 57417 bp, 92 predicted proteins | sample UWRJL051202B4_FD_179932 | JGI IMG/M metagenome (GOLD analysis project Ga0247764, IMG submission 179932) | Plant litter microbial communities from Arlington Agricultural Research Station in Wisconsin, United States - UWRJ-L051-202B-4 | ecosystem: Environmental > Terrestrial > Plant litter >... | reverse complement strand
GATGGCCGGCCGGACGTAGCAGGCGAGGTCGAGCGCTTCCTGGTAGGCGTCGACGAGCGCGTCGCGGCCGTTGTGCGCCTGTAGGGCGGTTCCGTAGCGCTGAATGCCTACCTGCTCGCGCTCTACGAGGTCCTGACGGACCAGAGACTGGATTGACGGGCGCTCATTAGGCGTGGGCGCCGGCTGGTCGACGATCTGGGTCACGGTCATCTCCTTGGTTGGCAGACGTGCTGGGCGTGGACTCGCGACGCCATGGCGGGGTCGCTGAGGCGGGTCTCGTCGCGGTAGGCCAGGCCGCCGTTGCGGAGCCGGGTGTAGGTCTGCCGGCCGGTCGCGATGGCGGTGATCTCGGCGCTCAGATCAGGCAGCGGGACGAGGTCGACGCGGGCCGGCAGGCCTTCGTCGAGGGCGCGCAGGATCGGCATCCCGCAGGTGTTGCACGCGGAGAGTTCGGCGGCGGTCGACACGAAGTGGGTCATGGCCGAAATCCGCGTCTGCAGGGTTTGTGGGGTTTGCAGGGAATAGATCCAGCCGACCCCGTAAGGCTCCCCACGGAATGCGTACTCTGCGTAATCGCTTCAAACATTTGCGCGCGCGCGTGGGCTGAAACAAACCCTGCAAACCCCACAAACCCTGCAGACGTCATGAGGGGCCGCCCGGATTGGTGGTGATTTGCCACTGCTTGATGCGTTCGCGGGTTTGGCCTGCGCAGCGGATGACGTATCCGCTTGCCCAGCGTCCGTCGCGGTTGTTCAACCACCGTCCGAGGCTCTTGGCGATGCCGGGCGGGCCGTTCGGATGCCGGATCGCCTTCTCCGCGAGCTCGCCCGGCAGAGCGTCGACGGGGATCGGGCCGGTCGAGATGATGCCGCCCTGGTCGACGTTGCCGAGAAGTTCCTTCGCGGTCCACAGGCTGTCCCCCACCGCCCCGTGTGCGGCTGCGAGGAACAGTCCCCACTCGTCGTCGTCGCTGCCGATCTCGATGTGGGTCGACGGGTGGTCGAAGCCGCCCGGGATGCCGGCGTTGCCGAGGATGCCCTCGAGCGTGCGCACCCAGCGCGCGTATCCGTCGCTGCTGCGCTCCGGCGGCATCGGGCGGCCCGCGGCGACCCAGGATCGGACGATGACGAGCAGCGCGTGCAGCAGCTCGCCGCGCCGGTCCTTGACCCACCGCTCGAGATCGGCGATCGCGAAGCCGGTGCGGTTCTCGGGGTTCGGCACGCCCGGGTCGATGACGGTGCGCAGGGTGCGCCGCGGGAGGTCGCCGCCGATGCTGATGTTGTTGCCGGTGATGGTCCACAGCCGGTCGTTGACGGCGTTGACCCACTCGTTGCCGCCCAGCAGCCGGTCGTCCCACTGGTCCGAGGTGAGCAGGCCGGCCAGGGCGCTGCTCTTGAGCACGCCGGAGACGTTGTCGATGACGACGACGGGCCCGGTGGTGACCGACAGGATGGTGGTGACCTGCTTGCGCAGCTCCGAGTCGTCGCCGGGCATCTCGGCGCGGAAGACGCCGCCGTGAATGTGCCGGGCGACGTTGGCGAGCAGGGTCTTGCCGGAGCCGGGCTGGTGGGCCTCGATGGCGTGCAGCTTGTACGGCGGCGGCGACATGGCCCGCAGCAGCGGGGTGATCAGGGCGCCGAGGAAGTTGGCCCGGTAGTGGTCGTTCTTGAAGGGGAAGCCGTCGATCATCTCCAGGATCAGCTTCACGGCGTCGGTGACGTCGCCGGCGGCCGGCTCCTCGGGCACCCGCGGGATGTCGAGGCCGGGCTCGGGCAGGTAAAGCAGTCGGGTCTTCTCGTCGTAGCCGGGCGTGGAGATGAGACTGCCGTCGGGCCGGAAGACGGGCGAGTGGATGACGCCGCGCAGGCTGCGCAGGTTGGGCAGCATGTCGGGCACGTCGAGAGCGGTGCGAGCCGCCGAGCGCGGGAACAGTGCCGGGACGGGCTCGTAGTCCTCGCCCCGCTTAACCATCCGGAAGACGCCGTAGGTGTAGCTGATGCGCGAGGACAGGGTCGAGTCGGTGACGTTGTGGATCTGCGCGGGGCCGTCCTCGTCGCCGTCGTTCTCCGTCAGTGGGACGTAGCCACCTTCGCCTTCACGCGGTGTGTGCACGACGAAGCCGCCCCGCTTGAAGAGCCCGGACAGTTTGCCCCGCCCGGCTTCGGTCCGCAGCCAGTCGGCGGAGATGGCCGGGTTGGAGGCGTCGATCTCGGGCGTCCAGACGCGCAATCCGGTCGGCGCCGGAGCGGCCGGCGGATCGGGCACCGGCCCGCCCAGGATGTCCATCAGCGCCTCGCGGTGGGCAATGCCGGGGTCGGGCAGGGGTGTGCCGTATCCGGCTGCTGCGAGCTCGCTGGCGGCTGCCGAGTGGTCGCCGCCGTGGTAGAGCGCCGCGTACGCCCCGCCTTTGGAGTAGGACTCGTTTCCCTCGAGCGGCGTGGCACTGGTGGTGAAGACGTGCAGCCGGTCGGTGCCGAGCGCGTTGGTGCTCGCGCTGGTGCCGGTGGACTTGCCGGGCCGGGTCCAGTAAGTGACGCCGTCCTGCTCGTAGTGCTGGTGCCAGCCGGCCGGGACGAGGATGTCGGCCCAGCTGGTGCGCGCGGAGTAGTCGTCGAGCGGGCTGACCGCGCCCGCCGGCCGGGCCACGGGCGTGCCGACGACCGGTCCGACGCCGGGGGCGACGACGTTGGAGGTAGGCGCTGACGCTCCAACGTCGGTGATGGGGTCGATGCGGGCGATCGCAACGTCCAGGGCGTCGACCAGGTGGCGGAACGTGTACCGATAGGCGCTGGCCGAAGAGATGCGGCAGGGCCGAGCCAGGCCTTCCTTGCGGTTGACAGTGCCGGGGATGCGCAAGACCCGAGCGAGGTCGCCTACGCCGCGGCCGTAGTACCAGCCGAGTGAGGCCGCGGTGTGCTCGATGACGCGCTGCCAGTCCTTGGCGAGGCGTCTGGCCTCATCGAGGTTGGCCTCGGTGATCGTGTGCGGCTCGGTGAGCAGCCAGATCGGATAGAGGCCACCGCCGGAGTGGACCCAGATGGTCGGCTCGGGAAGCCCGGTAGCGGCGATGATGGCCCGGCCGGCGGTCTCGTCGGGTGGAAGCTCGCGGACGATGTGTCGGTGCTCGAGGTCGCAGTCCGCCGGGCAGAGGTGGGCATGGTTCACCGTGCAGTCGCGCGGACACCAGAGTTCGTGGCCCGGGCCGGCCAGGTCGAGGTCTGCCCAGAGCGCTGGCAGGGCGGCGCTGTCGGCGGCGCTTCCACGCTTGCCCGGCTCGGGCAGGGTGCTGACGCTCGTGATGCGCAGGTAGATGCCTTCCTTGCGAACCGCGTCGAGACCGGCGATGTAGCTGACCGCCTGGTCGAGCTGGTTCGGCAGGAAGGCGCGCCCGGCCCAGTCGTCGGTGGAGCAGATGAGCAGGTGACCTGGGGAGTCACCGTGCAGGATGCCCAGCCACCGTCGCGCCGTGGCGGAGTCGAATCCGTCGGTGAGGCTCAACTCAGGGCTCCCTGAAGATCGTTATCGGTGTCGATGTCTTGCGGTGAGGGGCGGCGACCCCGCCGAACCGGCGGCTCGGCGGGGTCGCTGTGGTGCTGGAGTGGCTGCGGGTGTCAGAAGGCGGGCTGGGCCGCCTGGGCCGTCTGGGCCGCTGCGACCGCCTGCTGCTGGGCCGGAGTGAGCCGGGACCACATGCCCGGGTCGACGCCCGGGGGCGGCGGCGGAGAGGTGTTCGGCAGGCCCTGCTGAACCGGCTGCTGCGCCACCTGCTGGACGGGCTGCTGGTACTGCTGGGCCGGAGCCTGGGCGGCCGGCTGCTGCTGCACGGGGGCCGCGTACTGCTGCTGAGCGACCGGCTGCTGAACCGTCGGAGCGCTCTGCGGCGCGGTGACACCGGCGAAGGAGACGGCCGGCGGCTGGTACTGGGCGACGTAGAGCTTCGGCGGGTTGAGTCCCTGCTCGGCCTGGCCGTCGGCGACGTACTGGACGGTGAGCTGTCCGCCGGTGTGGATGCCGTTGGCGCCGGAGGCCCGGACGGCGTTGCGGACCGCGGTGGTCAGTTCCTTGCCCTTGATGTAAAGGGTCCGGGTGCCGTCGTCCTCGGGCTTCTGCGGGTCGCGCAGCGTGGTCGACATCTGGACCAGGACCTGCATCTTCGGCGAGCCGTCGGGCCAGGTCTCCGGAACCTTCGTCCGGAAGTCCGTCTGCTGCGACGAGGTGGGCTCGGCGACGACGGTGCCGGTGGCGATCGTGCCGATCTGGTCGAACTTGAAGGCAGGCGATCCGCTGCCCATCAGGATCGAGTTGGCGTCTTGGGGCTGGGTCACAAGGGTCTCCTTGGTGAAGGGGTGAAAGGGGTTGGGCCCCGGTTACCGGCGCCACGGCGGCGCCGGAGTCTGTTAATCAGGCGTCGGCGAGGGTGCGGCCGCCGTGCTGGAACGGCCGATGCCGGTTGTAAGCGACCTTGCGCTCGTACTCGGCTTGTAGGTCGATTCCGAAGACGTCACACGTGTCGAGCAGGCGAATCAGTACGTCAGCCATTTCGGATCCGACGCCTTCTGGCTTGCTGTTCTCCCGCGGTCCGTCAGGTCCGCCAGTGGCGTCGGCGAGCCGCCAATCGCGGTACGCCTCCAGCGCTTCAGACAGTTCGCTGTGCAGCAGGGCGATGTAGTCGCCGAAGGTGTTGTTGCCGGGACCTCCGTCAGCGGAACGCCAGCCTTTATCAACGTTGATCTGGCGCACCTCAGCCGTCATTTCGGCGAAGACCTCTATGGCCTTGTAGGAGGGATAGCTCATTTCTGATTCCTTCCCTGGAGCTTGACGATCACGGGGTCTCAATGAGTCCTGCGGTGGCTTTGGCGACGTGCACGTCCGGTGGCCGGTCGCCGGCGCACCCGGACCAGTCGGTAGCCACGCCGGGCCGGTAGAACGGGCACCACTTGCAGACGTCCTTGCCGGGGGTCGCGGGGACCGCGGAGATGAGGTCGCCGGCCTGGGCGCCGCCGAGGTCGTGGACCAGGTCGACGATCCCCCAGTACCGGTCGATGGCCTTGCGGGCGATGCCCTCGTCGTAGGGCTCGGTCCACTCCTGGCTGTCGTCGTACTGCCACGACCGGGCGAGCAGGACCAGGCGCACCGAGCGGACCTCGCGGCCCTTGTTGGCGTGGCCCATGCCGTAGAGGTGGGCCTGGACCCGGTACTCGACGCTGACCTGCTCGGCGGGGTGCTTGCCGAGACGCTTGCCGGCGCGCAGCTTGTCGAGGGCGGTGTTGCCGACGTACTTCCAGTCGACGACCATGCCGTGGTCCAGGTCGAAGGCGTCGCCGTGGCCGCGCACGGTCGGGTACTCGTAGCCGCCCATGGCCGGTACGCCCTCGATGACGGTGAGCTCGTCCTCGGCCAGCCACCGCTCCCGTCCGAGCTGCTGGTTCCAGAACGCGACGACGTCCTCCATGGACGCGTGGACCGCGGTGCCCTGGAACGGCGCCCAGGTCGGCTCCGTGATCGGCCGGCGGGGCGCGCCGGCCAGCTTGCGGGCGATCTGCTGCTGGCAGGCCGTGCCCAGCTCGGACGGGCCGAGGGCGGTCTGCATGGACCGGGGTCGCTGGGCCTCGAAGTCGATGAGGACCTGGCGCAGCTCCCTGACCGTGCTCGGCGGCGGACCGGCCGGACGCCGGCGGGTTACGACTTCGGGGATCGTGGTGATGAGGCGGGCCTCGGCGTCGCTCTGGTCGACGTTGCCGCAGCAGCGGGCCAGCCAGCCGCCCTCGCCGTCGGCGCGGATCTCGTCGAACACCTCGAACGATGCGCCGCAGCCGGCGCAGGCGCCCTTGTAGGTGGCGGCGAACCACGGCCCGAGGGCTGGACGGTCCGGTTTGGTCACCTGAGCCGGGCCGAATGGGGGTGGGGCACAAGCCAACGCGCCTCGCGCCGTATCGACATCGTCCCCGGCGGTGTAGGGATCATTGGCAATGCGCTGGACTTCCGCCCAGTCGGCGTTGGTGATGGCGTTGAAAAGCGCCTGGCCCTGGCCGGCCGCGTAGTGATCAGGGCCGCCTTCCGCCATCACATGAGCTGGCACAGCCGGCGTGGCGGCCGGCTGCAGTCCGGCGATGAGGGCGGCCAGCTCGGCGTCGGAGACTCCGGTGTCGGTCATTCCGGTATTCCTTCAATGTTCTGCTGACCAGTCATGGGTGTCATGAGACTAGTAGGCCGTTGACTAGAGGTCCATGGATCGAAGAGGGTCAGCTCATCGCTGATGGGACGATTGGCCCAGAGCACCTCTGTCCGGCCCTTCTCGACGCCATTGCCTGTCATCGAGGAGATCTCGACGCGCGACCAGCCCGCGTAAAGCTCCTGGTCGTAGAGATGCGACGGGTAGCCAGAGAGAACCACCGCCGCGGCGGCGCGGTGCAGCGCCTCGGCCAGCTCGCGGTGCTCGTCGTCGGTCTTGAGCTCGTGCCGGTAGCGGCTGCCCGCTCGCGACGACCCGAGGTAAGGCGGGTCGACGTAGAGCAGCACGTCCTCGCTGGCTCCGTACTTGGCGATCAGGTCGAGCGCCGGCATACATTCCAGCGAGACGTCCCGAAGCCTGCGCGCCGCCGGCGGCAATCGGTCGCGGTAGCCGTCGAGGTAGCCGGGAAAGCTGGTGTTCGACCCGCGGGGGTCGATGTAGTAGCGCCAGCCGCTTTGCTTAGTGCGCATTGAGGCGCCGCGCCCTTGGGTGAGCATCACCCAGACCCGACGCGCGGTCTCCAGCTCGTCGGCGACGGGCGGACTGTCGCGGCACGTCAGGTACTCGGTCCGAGAATGCGGAGTGAGCTCGCAGACCCGCATGAGGTCAGCTTCGCGATCGCGCAGGACCCGCCAGAACGTCATGAGGTCGCCATCGAGGTCGTTGACGGTCTCCATCCGTGCTGGCGCTTTGGCCAGCAGGATCGACAGTGATCCGGCAAACGGTTCGACGTAGTGCCCGTGCTCCGGGAACAGCGCGATGATCTGCGCGGCGATGGTCTGTTTGCTGCCGTAATACGGAATCGGCGGACGCAAGGCGATCACAACAGCCCCTGTTCGGCGAAGGCGGTCACGGTCTCCATGCGCCGGCCGTCGTCAGCCAGGTCGGCCCAGGTGTCGTCGTCGGTCTCGTAGTCGTCGTCGCCCCACACGGCGTCCCGGTCGTCCGACTCGAGCTCGAGATCGTCAGCCACGGTCGCCTCCCGCGATGATCAGCGAGGCGATGAAGAGGAAGCCGATGTGCGCGGACTGGTCGAGCGCGTACGCGCCGGTGCCCAGCGTCGGGTTGTCGTCATGGCCCGGCCGGGGCTGGCCCAGCTGGTAGAAGCGCCCCTTGCCGGTGGCGTTGGCCAGCCACTCGACCGGCTTGCGCCGGTCGATGACGTAGTGGCTGACCGCGGAGACGGCCAGGCCGGCCAGGGTGCGCCCGATGCGCGGCCGGTCGCCGGTGGCCAGGGCGGCTGCGGTGAGCGCGACGGCGGCCGTGGCCGTGTAGGTGGCGACGTGCCGGGCGCAGGCCAGCTGGCCCTCGTTACCGGGCAGCGCCTTGGTGCACGCATCCCGGTCGCTCTGGACGATGTGGTCCCCCACCCAGTGCGATGCGATGAGGGCGGCGAAGACGGATCCGAAGTTCACAGCACGCCTCCGGTGGTCACGACGGTCTTGACACGGACATCCGAGGTGACAGGAGTCGTGGGCTTGCTCGGCTTGAACCAACGGTTCGTCTTACCGGCCTTGCGGGTGGCCGTCTTCGGCGCGAAGAGCGCGTAATTGGCGAGACTGCGGGACTCGGCCATCAGCTCGGCACTCGGCGCGGGCACGATCACCTCGGGTGCGGCGCAGCAGCCACAGCCCCGTCCGAGCCACCGGCTGGTGTCGGCCTTCGCGTATCGGCCGGCGCGTTCGATGCTGCTGTAGTAGTTGTTTCCGTTCGGGCCCCACCAGGTCTTGTGGTGGTTGGACCAGATCAGCCACTCGGTTACGAACTCATCAGGAAACAGTTGTTCGACGACGCCGGGCCGACCGACGTGCCCGCACGGAGAGCAGACGGAAATACGCCACCAGCGGTCGTTGCCGAGGTCGCTGTTCGGCGGAAGCTCGGCTAGGACGTACTGGTCGCCCGGCTTGATGATTCCGGCGCAGCCACTTCGATTGCTCTCGCAGTGATAGGTCTTCCGGGCAGTGCGGAGACTGAGGTACTCGTCGCCGTTCCGCACGCGGACCGGATTTTTGGTGGTCACGAGGGAAGTCCTCTCGGGCTGGCGATGACGACGACCTGCTCAGCCGCCCTGGTGATTGCGGTGTACAGCCAGCGCTGGCCGTTTAGGTGGCCGGCGGCGCCCGCGGCGTCCGGGGGTGAGCCGGCGGCCATGGCGTCCTGGGCGGCGGCCCGGGCGAAGATCCAGGACTCGTCGACGACGAGGACCCGGTCCCACTGAGAGCCCTGGCTCTTGTGGCAGGTGATGGCCTGGGCGAAGGTCATCGCGGCGACGTTGCCGCGGCCCTCGCGCTTGGCGTGTTTCTCGCCTTCCTGGCCGGTGAATCCGGCCCGCCAGGCGGTGATGCGACGCTCGTGGCCGCTGTCGTCGCGGACGAGCATGGTGACCCGGTCGGCGCCGGACTCGCCGTCTTTGACGCTGACGACGGTGAACTGCTGGCCGTTGAAGATGTCCGCCTCGGCGGAGTTGGCCAGGCCGATGACCCGGTCGCCGGTTTGTGGGATGTCACCGGTGAGCCCGCGCAGTCCGCGGAGCAGGTGGATGGCCTGCCAACGGACCTTGTTGGTACCGACGAGGACCTGGTCGAAGCCGGCCACCTCGTCGCGGCTGACCGCGAGCTTGCGGCCCGAGTCGCCGTCCATGCCGCCCATGCCGAGCGACCGGTCCCCCGGCATCGACTGGCGCACCGAGGTGGCCAGCCGGGTGACCGGGGAGTCGAGCGCGGACCGGTGGATCTCGGTGAGCAGGTGGTCGGGCTGCGCATTGATGAAGTAGCCGCCGCCGTCGACGGGGGGCAGCTGGGCGGGGTCGCCCAGGCACAGGATCTTCACCCCGAACGAGAGCAGGTCGGCGGCGATCCGCTCGCCCACCATGGACACCTCGTCGAGCACCAGCAACGGCGCGCCGGCCAGCTCGCTGTCCTCGCGGAGGATGAAGTCCGGGGTGTGCAGCTTCTCGGTCTCGACGGCGATGGCCCGCTCGAGCAGACCGCGCTCGGTCGGATCGGTCTCGTCCTCGAGCTGGCGTTTGAGCTCGTCGAGCCGGGCCCGGACCTTTTCCACAGGCTGATAGATCAGGCTGTGGATAGTGCGGGCGTTGTCGCAGCCCTTGGTGCGCAGCACGTAGGCGGCCTTGCCGGTGAACGCGGCGAACAGCGCGCGGACACCGAGCTGGTCGACGATGTGCCGGGCCAGGGTGGTCTTGCCGGTGCCGGCGTAGCCGAACAGCCGGAAGACCTGCTTCTCGTCGCCGGCGAACCAGTCGCTGATCTTCTGGATCGCTTCGAGTTGCTGGGGTGAGAAGTCCATCCCCGCGGTGGAGGGAGCCGCGGGGATGGACGGCTTCTCGCTGTCGACGCTGGTGCCGATCAGATCGGCCAGCCGGACGTCGTCTGTGTCGGTGAGGTTCATGCCGATGCTCCTGCCGGCTGGAGGCGGTGCCCGCCGGGTCCGAAGAGTGCGGGCAGGCCGAGCCGCGCTCGCGCCTTACCGACTGCGCTGGGGTTCGGAAGGTTGAGGCGCAGGGCGATGGCGCTGTCGCTGAGGCCCTCTGCCCAGAGCTCCTTGACCCTGAGGTCTCGCTCTGTGCCGGACGACTCACCCATGATCTGGTGGATGTCGTTGGTTCTCCGCCGGAGCCGCTCGGCGATGGCGTGATCGCTGAGTCCCTGGGCGCGGCCCGCCCGGATGACCTCGCGTCGCTCTTCGAGGCCCATCACGCGGAACAGCCGGAGGTCGCCCGCGACCCCGCGGTCGATGCGGGTGTGGTCCCAGGGGTAGTCGGCCGGGAGCTCGGCGGAGCAGTTGGGACAGACTGTCGGCCCCTTGCGTCCGCCCAGCTCACTGTCCTGCATCTCGCGGGCTTTGCTGCCCGAGCGGACGACGCCGCCCCACACGTAGTGCTGCTCGTTTCTGTCGACGGCGTAGCGGCCGCACTCTTCGACGAACGGGCACCGAGCCTGGCAGATCAGCGCGGCGGTCTTGAGGTCGTAGCTGCTCTCCGACGTCCAGATCGTCTGGTCCTTGGCTCGTTCCGGCGAGCAGGCGCGCAGCGGGCTGGTCATCCAGTCCGGACCGGCGTCCACCGACAGCTCGTCGACCGGTGGCCGGGTGGCGGGGCGGCCGGTGATCCTGCGCGGCATCAGTGGTCACCGTCTTCGGTCACGTTCTCGGCCCAGTTCTCGACCTGGCCGGCGACGGTGGCCCGGTAGTAGTCGAGCTGGCGGTCGGCCTGCTGCAGCCGCTGCTTGAGCCGGCGGACCGTTCGGGTCGCGGACGCCGCCCACCAGATCGCGACGCACGCGGCGATGAAGCAGACGAGGCCGCCGAGGAAGCAGGCGATGGTTGCTGCGCTGACCCTCATGCGACCAGCTCCAGCTCGTCACCGGTGATGGCCTCGACGACGGCGGCGACCAGGTCGCGCGCCGATGGCGGCGTGACGGCGTTGCCGAGCATTCGCACCCGCTCGCGCTTGTTGCCGAGGAGGATGTAGCCCTGCGCGAATGCCATGCCCGCGCGGATCTCGTCGACATCGAGCATCCGGAAGGTGCAGTCTTCGACGGCTATCGCAGTGCCGAGCAGAGCATCGCCTTGGATCGTCGTCTGCGCCGGCATGGGCAGATCGACGGGTCGAAGGTCGCCGCGCTTGGAGTACGGAAAGAGAGCGTGATCCCAGCGAAGCAATGACTGGTGCCCGGCGGTGGTCAGTGCGCGCAACGGCTCGTCCAGCGGCGTCGACATCTGCCCAGCGTCTCCACGAGGGGTGTTGTTTCGCATGACGACGCCCTGGTGGGTGCCGCCCGCCGCAAAGGCGACCAGCGGATGGCTGCCGGCCGGCCGGGCCACCCCGTTGTTTCGGAGCGGAATGACCAGCGCGTTCTCGTGCCGAGCTGTCTGAGCTCGCATCGGGAGACCGACGGGCCGGGCCTGCTTGCCCTCACGTCCCTCGACCGGCATCAGCATCGGCTCAATCAGGGCGTGATTCCCGCCGTCGGCCACGATCGTCACCAGCGGCTCGTCGACGCCGCTGGTGCGTGGCCGACCGGAACGCAGGGGGTCCAGGAAGGGCGGGCAGACCAGGCCCTCCGACTCCCGGGTCGTGCGAGTCCGCATGGGCTCGTCCGTCGGGGAGGCGGTCGTGTTCAATCCGCCACCGGCCGGAACCAGCATGGGCGGAATGGCCAGCCCTTTCGACGCCGTGGCGTGCAACACGGTCAGGGGGTGGTCGACGGGCCAGGTGCGCACGCCAGGGTGGCGCTCGAAGGTGTGGCCGGCCGCCTCAAGGGTTATGGGCCGTGCGTACCGACGCAGCCCTGCCTCAATCCGCGCGAGTGTCTTGGGCTGCAGCGGCTTGGCGCGGTCGCCGATGCGCTGGCCGATGACCGACCAGTCGATCGCGGCCGCGGCGGGCAGCGCGTAAGGCTGAACCAGCGCCCCCCGGCAGTACACGCTGGGGCACCGGTAGTCGTACTGCTGGCCGTACCGCATCGCCCGGCGAGGGCCCGGCTTGGCGGTGTAGACGCCGCGGACATCCCCGCACCGATCGCACCAGGCCTGCGGGCGCGTCCACTTCGCGAAGTCCGGCTCGCGATACTCCGCGCGCCAGAACACGAAGTAGACGCGGTCGCGCAGTTGCGGCGCGCCGGGGCCGAGAGCGGTGGCGAAAGCCGAGTTCAACACAACGATGCGGTGCCGATAGCCGAGGTTGTCCATACGTAGGAGCCACTCGTCGAGGTGCTCCCACTTCAGGACGTCGGTCACGTTCTCGACGAGGACGGCCCGGTAGCGGTGTACCTCGGTGAACCGGGGAACGTCCTGCATGAGCATCCGCGAGCGCTGGGCGGCCTGATCTGGCAGCGGCTCTTCGTACTCCTCGCCCAGCTCGAGCTGGACCGGCCGGCCGTCGTAGGTCTGCTTGACACCCTTGGCTACGGACCAGTTCGTGCATTCGGGGCTGAACCAGCCGATGTCCGTGCGCGGGTGGCGGCGCGGGTCGATCTGGGCGATATCCGCGACGTCATGGTCGGCGTGCGGCAGATTGGCGTTGTGGGTCTCGATGGCCAGGTCCCAGTGGTTTGCGGCCATACGAACCTTGACGCCAGGGACCTGCTCCATGCCGGACGACGAGCCGCCGGCGCCGCAAAAATAGTCCGCAACAGTGAGCGTCATGCTGCACGCCCCTGCGCCTGCTGGGCCTTGGTCTGCTCGGCCCGGGCCTGGTCGTATTCGGCGGCCGCGGCGAGGGCGTTGACGCCGTACTGGGCCGCGCGCTCGATCTGCTTGGCGGCGTTGATGACGCGGCGGGCGATGACGGCCTGGTCGTGGGTCACGACGCACCGCCCGGGCGCGGACCGAAGATCTCGGCGACCATGCGACCGAGATCTTCGCGAGTGTTATCGGGGCTGAACAGCCAAGATTGCTCCCCCGCGACATCAGTCACCACGTCCATGTCGTCGCGCGTTTCGAAACCGAGCAGCTGGGCTGCACGCTCCGGCACGTAGATGCCGTTCGCGTAGTCGCGCTCGGGCTGCTCGCCGGAAAGGGCACAAGTCCAACCTGCGAAACAACCGGACGTGCCGCACCACCACACTCCCTGGTCCCAGCTCTTTGGGTTCGCGTCGATGTGGTCGAGCACGCGATACGCAAGCTCGGCGTTGGGCTTCGTCTGCGATTTAGCCATGGGTTTCCACCTCCTGGGTGGCGATGGGCCAGCTGGTCGTGTGGCGTTCACCGATCAGCCAGGCCAGGAACTTGACTTTGGGGAGGCCGAGGGTGCGGACCAGCTCGGCGTAGATCGGCGGGTCCTGCCGGGCGGGCCGGCGCAGCTCGCGCTCGACGTCGTCGACGGTCGGGACGCGCACCGCCGGAGCGATGGCGATGACCGCCGTGGACTCGGGGTCGACCGGGGTCGGCTCGGCCGGGATGAAGCCGACCGTGTCGCCCTGGTCGCCGGCGGCCCGGGCCCATTCGAGCGGGACGGTGCCGCCCTGCTCGGCGGTGGCGGGGTTCCAGGCGAGGCTGTTGGCCGAGACGTAGACGTGGGTCGGCTTGTCGGCCGGCGGGCGCAGGCGGCCGGTGCGGTAGCGGCTGGGCTCGTTCATCGCCACTCCCGCCAGATCGCGACTACGGCGGCCAGGAGGAACGCCACGAGGGCGACCGCGTACCAGACCGCCTGGTCGTGCTGTCCGCGAATCAGGGCCGCGACCAGCGCGATGGCGGCGGCCCAGAAGAGCGCGCCCGCGCCGATGATGGTCTTCACCGGACCTCACCGAGCAGCACGTCACGGGCTTTGGTGATGAGCCGGAAGACATCGTCGTTGCCACCGGCGTCCGGGTGCGCAGTCCGAGCTGCGATGCGGTAGCCAATGTTCACGCGTGCCGGAGTGTCGAAGTAGTCGACGCTGACGCCAGCCGCATCCGCCAGCACGCGGCGGGCCTCGTCGGCCGTCATCTCGGCCTCGGCCGGCGCGGCCGTGATCGCTGACCACCCGCGGTACTGCTCGCCGCTGCCGGAGACGCCGTAGCGATCGACCGCGCGCAGCGACTCGAGGGCCAGGGCGATCGCCCGGACGTTCGCCTGCCAGCCCTCGAAAGCGTCGGTTGCGTAGGTGAGCGGCCCATGCCGCGATTCGAGGGAGACCTTGACGCCGGGGAAGGCTCCGACGCGGGCCCGGGACCGGAGCATTCCGTCTCGGCGCAGGTCGGCGGGTTCGGCGTCGATCTGGATGACGACCAGGCTGCCATCGAGCCGGTCGACCTCCCTGAGCAGCAGCTTGATCGTGTTGTCCCAGGTGGCCCGGAAGTGGGCGGAGCTGCTGCGAGGGTTGGTGACCGGCCGGCCCCAGATGCCGAGCGGGCGCAGCTCGAAGCGCGGGTTCACGGCAGCACCCGGTCGTTGACGAGGTCGGTGAGCTTGGGGTCGATCAGGTCGAGGTGGATGCCGTTGTCGAAGTGCTTGATGAACGTGGCGACCGGGGGCGGCACGTCCATGCGGACCAGCACGTCGGCGGTGACGGCGACCGAGATCTCCTCGCGGCTGATGTAGGCCGTGATCCCGTTGTTCTCGAGGTAGATGGCCAGGGGGCAGTAGCCGGAGTAGCACTGGGCGCCCTTGATGCCGAGCGCGCGCAGCCGGTCAGCGATCGCGTCGGCGCTGTCGCCCAGCTCGGCGAGGAGCTGGTGCGCGCGGCGCAGGTCCTGCTCGGCGGCGACGTACGCCTGCATCTGGATCGTCACCGGCGAGGCGTGGACGAGCTGCAGGTCTTCGAGCCGGTTGGCCTCGTAGGCAAGCTGGGCGGCGTCGGCGTGGTGCAGGCCGGCGGCGAAGCGCTGGAGGCCGGCGGCGATGATCTCGGCCTTCTCGGCGTCGGTGACCGTGAAGTCGACAGCTGCGGTCATGCCTGCTCACCGGCCTCATCGTCGGCGGTGGGCAGGAACCCGTAGACGGTGTACTTGACCTGGAAGTAGTCGGGGAAGCCATGCTCGGCGATGGTGTGATCGATCGAGATCCCGTTGTTCGTCGAGTGCAGGTGCGGCTCGATGCCGAGCGCGGCGGCGACCTGGCGTACCACCTGTTCGACCTTGGAACGGTCCAGCTCGGAGTACTGCGCGGTGGCGCCATCCGGCACAGGCAGATCGGTGCGGGTCTCGATGAAGTCGGCCAGGGCGCGAATGCCGGCGACGACAGAGGCGCGATGGTCTGGAGGCTGGGTGGTTGTCGGCTGATCGGTCACTGTGGGACCATTCCTTTCGACACGCGCTGTCAGCTCTCCGGCTAGGGACGGGCTGGCAGCGCTGGTTTTTCTGGTGGTTCGTTCCGCCCCGGGCGCCGGCCATTTCGAAGCAGCAGCGCCCGGGACGGCGCTTCTAGGCCGCTCGGGTCTTGCGTCGCAGAGCGGCGGACTTCTGTGCGATGCGGGTCATCTCGGCGCGCTGCAGCAGCTGGGCGGATCTCATCCGCTCGGCGGGGTCGGTGATCTCGGCGGGGACCTGCTGGAGGAAGCGGCGCATGCGCCCTTCGGCGGCGCGTTGCTTGCGGTGCTCCTCGTTGGTTTTGCGGGCAGCCCGGGTGAGTCCGCCGATGCGGCCCGCGCTGCGGTGGTGGGTGCTGTGTTCAGGCATGGGGTCCCACCTCGAGAGCGATGTGCAGCGGGATGTCGAACGCCTGGTAAAGCGGGATCTGGAGGCGTTCGGCGACGGTGAGGGCGTGCGAGAGGCGAATGTCGTACTCGCCTCGGCGCACACGCCAGAAGCTCTGTCGGCTGAAGCCGAGCTCCTTGCCCAGGGCATCGATGTCGGTGATGTCGAGCCACGTCTTGGCGCGCTCGACCGCTGCAGGGTTGAGCCGGGGGAACGGCCCTCGGGGCGTATCAGCCACGATGACCTCCGGAACAGTTCGCGTATCAAGCACGATACACAGCATGCACGTATCAAGTCTGATACGCAAGAGGGCATACGGATCCCATTGGTCAGGTAATCGATCTATGTCACTCTGTTGTCGCAGACGCGAATGCCGTGATGGGGGACTTCACATGGGGCCAGCGATGGTGAATCAGTTCGGATACGTAACCCACCCGATACGTGATCCAGTATCTGACCTGCACTATCGTGGGAGCATGTCGGACACTGCTCAGCCTGAGGACGAACCCCTGCGGCGGTTCGCTGACCTCATCAGGGCAACGCGGGAAAGCCGTGGCTGGAGCCAGGACGATCTAGCTGAGCGTGCCGGCGTGTCGCGCCCGACCATCAACCGCTACGAACAGGGCAAGACGCGCACCCCTGATCCCGCGACGGCCCGGGCCATCTTCAGCGCCCTGCGCCTGGACCTGCGCCGGATACCGGTGGTGCTCGGCTACATCACCGATGAGGAGATGGGTCTGCCGGCCGAGGGCACCCGCATGTTCCACGCCACGACCGAGGAGGCCATCGCCATTCTCGAGGACCCGAAAGTCGATCCGCGTCGCAAGGCCGAGTGGCTGGAGTTTCTGCGCTTCCGCGCCGAGCAGGAGTCGGGCGGCGGCCGCAAGCAGGTCGGCTGAGACGATCTGGGGGAGTACTCGCTTACGCGTTTTCCGTTGATGGGGTCCTGCAGTTCAGGGTGTTGTGCCTAGTCGTTGAACGCGGTTCTACTTACAAGCGAGGGGTCGTAGGTTCGAAACCTACCGCGCCCACAAAAGGTACCTGACCAGTGAAAACATCGTTGTTCCTTGACGGTATCAGGTCTGATGCGATTGGCTTAGTCGTTCGCGCAGGACTCGCTTACTGATCGGGGCATGATGGCCAGTCACAGGGGAGAAGTCCCGCCGGCGCCGCCGGCGCTGGCCTCGTTCATCGAGTCGTTCGACCTGGTCCTGCACGTCGCCGAACGCTCCGAACGGACACGTGAGATGTACGGCGACGCCGTCCGGTGGTTCGCCGGCTGGCTCACCCGCGAGAAGCAGGCGCAGCGCTGGGACCAGGTCGACCGCGACCAGCTGCGCCTGTTCTTCCTGCACATGCACGAGATCGGCTACGCCCAGTCCTACCGCAACAACATCGGCCGATGCCTGCAGGCATTCTTCAAGTGGTTCTCCGAGGAGGAGGACCTGCCCAACCCCTACGCCCGTTTCAAGCCGCCGCCACCACCGAAGATCGGTAGCAAGCCGCCCCCGGTGATCGAGCTGGACGACATGCGCCGGCTCATCAAGTCTGCTGAGGCCGGCCGCGATTTCGAATCACGCCGCGACGCCGCTCTGCTCCGGCTGTTCGCATGCACCGGCGGCCGGTTGTCGGAGGTCACGAAGATCCGCCTCGCCGACGTCGACGTCAAGGACCGCACCGTAGTGGTGACCGGCAAAGGCGACAAGACCCGCAAGCTGAAGTTCGACCACAAGTGCGCCTTGGCCCTGGATCGCTACCTGCGCATCCGCGCTAGCCATGCCGCAGCAGAGCTGGACGTTCTATGGCTGGGCACGAGGCGGCGGGTGCCGATGACCCCGTCCGGGATCCGGCAGATCATCGAGCGGCGCGGCGAGCGGCTCGGTCTCGACATCCACCCGCACCTGTTCCGGCACACCTTCAGCCACAACTGGCTGGACGCAGGCGGCGCTGAGGGTGACCTGATGGAGCTCAACGGCTGGGAGTCCCCGCAAATGCTACGCCACTACGGCGCCTCGGCCCGGGCGGCCAGGGCACGGCGGGCCTACGACCGGGTCAACGTGATGGGCGACCTCTGAGTCAGCTGTTGCGGTGCCGCTCGGCGCGCCGCCGCAAGTTGAGGATCTCGGCCGAACCGCGGTCAGGCTCGGTGCCGGTGCGGCGCACCTCGCGGGCCGCGGTGCCGTAGCCGGCGTACCAGCGGTTCGCCAGCTCGTCGGGCAGCAGCTTCACCAGCATCAGCAGGCCGTCTTCGATCTGGTCCATCCTGGCCAGGGCCTCAGCGTGCGCGGCACGGACGGGCCGGCTCAGATGTTCCATGGCCCCGACGAAGATGCAACCCAGCGAGACGAAGTACAGCGGCAGCACATAGGCCAGTGGCATGTCCTCGTCGTACGCCTTGTCCCACAGGGTCGCGAGTCCGATAGTGAGCAGGCTGGTCGCGACGCCGAAGACGATCGTCCAGGTCCCCCGGGCGCGGATCATCGATTCGGTCATGTCAGCCGGGTCGTGCAATTCCGATGTGGAGAGTTTCGCCGCGTCTTGCTCGTGGCGGTCCCGGCCGATCGGCGTCGTCATGAGAGCCCTCCCCAGGGGATGTTTCCGGTCTTGCGTGATACAGGAACGAACCTGCATCATCAGGCGAAATAGAGATCATTGCTACCCGTCCGACCGGCTTAGATCATCAACCGTATGACATCAAGGTCCACCCGCATCTATTGCGAGTCTGTTTCGTTTACTGGGCTACTACCTGCAACTTGCAGAGTATTTACCCAATGATCCGACCGGACTCTACTCAGGAGAATGGTCAGCGGCTGGAAAGTTCCTTCGCTCGACTCTCGTGCCCATCGGTCAGGGCTACGTCCCCGCCGGTCGTGTGCCGAACCTGCGGTTCAAGGTCGCACGACTAAAACCGGTCTGTTTGCACAGAAGGTCGTCAGGGACTCCGGCGTTCCGAGCTTCGAGGATCGCCTGCCACGCGTCGTCCTTCACCTGCTCGGCGCGGCGTGACGCCTCGTCGGACTTCTCGGCTGCCTTCACCGCCGCCGCGAGCAGGGCTTGCTGCTCGTCGGTCAGCTTCGTGAGCGGCCTCGGCACGTTCGGCACGCTACCACCTCTGTCTCACATGACACACGCGACGTTTGGGTCTACGTTAATGTCTTGTCCGAGACAGAAACAAGTCCCCTGGCCAGGGAGAATGGGGTGCATCACGCAACAGCAGCCCCCGACCCATAGACGGGTCGGGGGCTGCTGTCTGCCAGTGGCTGGTGGCGGCTTAGTCGTTGGGCCGCCGGTCGTAGGCGGCCAGAGTTGCCTTGCTGGTCGACGCGTCCATGAAGATCAGCGACCAGGGGCCGGTGTTGACCTCGAAGTCTTTGCCGAAACCCACCCACTTGCCGCTGACTCTGCGGCCTGTGGGCTCGGCCAGCATTTGGATGGCGCCGTGATATCGCGCGCCCCGGTAGTAGCCGTTGGCTGCTGTCTCCTCGACCCAGGTGCCGGTGACGATGTTGCCGTCGGCTGTGAGGTCCATGCCGACGGATGAGTCGGCCGAGCCGGGCAGGCTGCGGACGGTCAGCCGATCGCCGTGCTGGAGCAGGACGACATAGTGCTGGCTGGCGAACATGCCACTGCGACCGCTGGAGAAGTACTCGTACCTGCTGAGCCAGATACCGCCGAAGTTGCCCTGAGCCTTACGCGCTTCACCCGGGCCTAGCGCCGGCGTGCGCACTTCCAGATCGTGACCGCCCCGGCCGTCGTCCACGACCATGGCGTCGGCACCGGCCGGGAAACCCAGCGACTCGATCGGCAGACCGGTGACGGCCTCCAGGGCGCGCGCATAGACGGCACGGGGCATCTTGCTGCCATCGGCTTCCCAGCGCTGGATGGTGCGCTTGCTGACAGCAAGGGAGTCACCGGCACGCCGGGCGGCGGCCTGCATGGCGGCAGCCAGCTCGTCCTGGCTCATCCGCATCGACGTTCGTGCAGCTCGAAGGGCCGTGTTCATGGAGATCACGGTACCTTTGTGTCGCCTGTTTGTCGCCTAGGTTGTCGTGCCTTTGTCGCCGACAACGTCGCCGCGGCCGGGGGCATTCGGGCCGGATCGTAAGCCCATGGAACGAACCTGGCCTGCGACCTCAAAGTCCTCGACGGCCGCGGGGTGCCCAGCGTGGTGCTCGGGGGACCATCTGCCCTCGACTGAGGGCGTAGTTCACACCAGCCTCGACGAGATCGTCAAGGTGTCGTCGGCGGGCGAAATCAGGGACCTGTTCGTCTCGCTCGAGCAGGTTGACCGTCCTGGCGAGGTGCCGTCGATTCGACTGGAAGGCGCGGCGTCGGCGCCGATGTCGCCGGCGCAGGCCATGCAGATAGCCGCCCTGCTGCAGACGGCTGCTTTCGCAGCGATCCGAGCCTGGCGGCTGGCGGGATGACCGAACTACTTCTCGCTCCGTGGCGGTGGTCGTTTCGGCAACTTCGCGCCAGGCACCCGCAGCCACCAGTCGAGGAATTCGCGGACGAGCTCGCTCATGGATTTCCCCTGCTCACGCGCCCGCGCCTTCGCTGTGTCCCACGTGGCGGCAGCGATCCGGATAGACCGGATAGGCGTGAAGTTCTCGGGGTTCGGCACGCGGGCGATCTTATCGGAGTGTCCATACATGCCGCCATCCTAGTTGGCACTGTGTCCATACACAACGGCCTTGCGTGTCCATACACGCGGAGCTACTGTGTCCATACACGGGACGCACGGTCCCGCCAACCAAGGAGGCTCGCGTGGAGACGCTGACCGAGACCCTCTACACCCGCCCCATCCCGTTCGAGAAGAGGGTTGCGCAGGCCGGCGACCGCATCAACGTGGCGAACGACGACCGCCCGCCGTACTGGCAGACCTTGATCACGGTCGCGCAGTGCGAGGACACACCGGAGGACGAGGGTGACTGCGACGGCGATTGCGCGTTCGTGCTGCACCTCGAGCTGGGTGAGGACGGCGCCGACAGCTGCGACGTCGAGTGGTGGCACGTGACCTGGGCCGAGTTCGACAGCATCACGACCAGCCTGCCGGCGGCGACCCGATGAGCGCGCAGATCACCGCCTGGCTGCGGGACGCGGCCGCGCAGACGGCGGTGGCGGACATCCGCACCGTGGTGACCGACCGGGAGATGGCCGCGGTCGAGAAGCTGAATGAGGCGCACCAGATCCTCACCAACTACTTCGAGGCCGTGGAGCACATCGACGAGATGACCGGGGGTGCCCGGTGATCGTGACCTGGCTTCTCATCCTGCTCGGCCCGTTCGTGGTGGTCGGCGCGCAGGCGCTCATCGCCGCGGCGTCGGTGCCGTCGAGCCGTCCCCCGCGCCGCCGGCTGCCGGCCGTGCGCGTCCCGTCGATCCGGATCGAGGTGGCGTGGTCATGAAGCAGATGCCGCCCATGATGCGCGCGCAGGCCCTGGCGGCCGCGCAGCGCGAGTACCAGCAGCAGGTCCTGACCGACCGCAACCGCCGGCGCCGCATCATCGGCTCGACCTGCCTGGCGGTGGCCGGTTCGGCGCTGTTCCTGACCCCGGGCGTGTTCCTGCCGGGTGCCGAGCTGTCCGCGCAGCTGCTGCTGGTCGGCTTGGCCGCGCCCGGCGGTGTGGCCGTGCTGCTGTATCAGCTGGGCCGGTCCCGGTTCGCCGAGGCTGATGTGCGGACCACACATCACGGGGCTGACGTCGCCGAGCCGTTGCCGGCCGAGGTGTCCCGATGACTTTCAACCCGGCCTCCTTGCTCGTCCACCCCGGGTACCTCATCGGTGCCCTGGTCGTCAGCGTGCTGCTGCTGGGCTGGGTGGCCCGCCGGATGCGGAAGCTCGCCCGGAGCGAGCGTCCGGATGGGCCGCTGTCGAACCTGACGATGCTGGTCGGTCTGGGCTGGTCCTCCGAGGCAGTGTGGGTGCTGACCGGCCGGGCCGGATTCCCGACGAGCCTGCGCCTGCTGATGTTCTTCGTCCTGGAGTCGCTGCTGGTGCTGGCGATGATCCGGGCCAAGCGGGCGATGCGCGAGTACGGCCACCCGGGCCGGTCGGGCCGGACGGCGTGGATCGTCGCGTCGGCGATGGCCGTGGTGGCCGCCGGCGTGGCGCACTCGTTCGCCGAGGCGGTGCTGCGGCTGCTCATCCCGCTGCTGGTGACCCTCGCGTGGTGGGACGGCCTCCTCGGGGAGGGGGCGAAGCGGCGCCAGGGGGTGTCGTCGTGGCGGTGGACGCCGCGCCGGTTCCTGTTGTTGATCGGTGCGATCGAGCCGGGCGAGCGTGACGTGGAGACCGTGCACCGTGAACGGCTGATCCAGCAGATGACGCGCCTGGAGTTCAAGCGCCGGCACGGGTCGGAGCGCTTCACCGAACGGCGCGCGGACCGACTGGCTCGGCTGAGCCTCACCGCTGACGACGGCGTGATCGACGCGGTTCGTGAACGGGTCGACCGGGCTCTGTGGTTCGACGCGAAGCAGGAGGAGCAGCACGAGGCCGCTTCGCCCGCGGGCGTTCCGGTCCGTGTGGCCGCTTCACGCAAGGGCCGTCGGGTGCTTCACCGGCGCTCCCTGCGGACGGTGAAGGTGACGCACCCCCAGCCCCCCTTCATCCCTGCTCAGCCGGTGAGTGAGGACGCCCGGACGACGCAGGAGAAGCACGAGGCGGCCCGCTTCATCAAATCGGCTGCGCCCGGTCTCTCCCAGGGCCAGATCGCCCGGTTGCTCGCTACGTCCCCGGCCACGGTCGGCCGGGCTCTGCGAAGCGCCAAGACCAACGGAAACGTCCCGGATCTGGTCCGGGCCGGCGACAACGAGAAGGGGAACTGAGGTGCCGTACGGCGAGGGATACACCAAGCGGGAGTTGAAGAAGATCGCCCGCGACTACGCCAAGACCGATGACGACGCGACCTACGAGGTCACGACCTCCAAGGGCACCCGACTCACGGTGAGCGGGATCAACTCGGCGAAGGCTGTTGCCGGCAAGGACGGGACCTACACGAAGAAGCCCCGCTCATGAGCCGCACCGAGGTGACTCCCGAGAGCCGTCACCTGACGGCGTCGATGGTCGTCTTCGACGGCCCGCAGGTGCTGCTGGTGCACCACAACGCCACCGGCAAGTGGGTGTTCCCCGGCGGACACGTCGATGCGGGTGAGACACCGGCGGAGGCGGCGCTGCGGGAGGTGCGGGAGGAGACCGGCCTGATTGCGGTGATCCAGCGCCAGCAGCTGGTGCATGTGCCGGGGCAACGGTGGCACCCGAGCCCGTGGGTGACCGCGGAGATCCCGGCGCCGGCGAAACCGGTGCGGCCGGGTAAGCCCGCGGAGCCCGCGCACACCCACATCGACCTGTTGTTCGTCGGTACGGCTGACAGCAGCCTGCCGGTGACGGTGCCCGCCGATGAGGCGTCCGGCGCCCGGTGGGTGGCGCTGGAGCACCTGCATTGCATTGACGTCCGGGAAGAGGTCCCGGTGGTGGCCCGTCAGGCGTTCGGCCTGCTCGTGGCCGGTCCGATGGCTAAGGAGATCTGAGATGGCGAGCAAGGAAGACGCGGTGCGGCAGGAGCTGGCGAAGTTGCAGAAGCTTCGGCACGACGAGCAGGCGTGGAAGAAGCAGGCGAAGAAGGTCGCTGAGGCGGGCGAGGCCTGGAAGAAGAGCCAGCCGTCCGCTCACAAGCGCCACTGACCAGCAACAACGACGAGAAGGAGATCTGAGATGGCGAAGAAGCAGTTCCGGGTCGAGCAGGTCAGCGGTAGCAGCCACAGCCTGCGGGACCCCGACGTGCGTAAGGCGAAGTCCGCCAGCGCTGGGCAGGTCAGCAAGCTGCGCCAGCAGATGCAGCAGGACGCCCGGCGTAACCCGAAGCACGGCTCGGACTGGGTTCGCGTCACCAATCGCTGACCCGCTGAGCAGCGCGGTGGCCGGGTGTGGAGCCCGGCCACCGCATCCACCGAGTGGGCCGCTGTGCGGGCGGCCCGGAATCGAACAGGAGCGATACCGAGCATGGCACAGAGCAACTGGTCCGGCGAGGACCCGAACGCCAACCACCGGCGCACCTCGGACCGGGCGGCCCGGCAGCAGAAGGTCAAGCAGCAGGAACGTGCGGCGCAGACCGCGGGCCGTGGCCGGCGGCGGGTGTGAGCCCGTCGTTGCAGCGTCGTCTGGAGCATCGTGAGGCGGCGCGGCGCAAGGAACACCAGGAAGCCCAGGAACGGCTGAAGGCTCGGGCGAAGGCCGCCTGAGCAGGAAGAACGGGAGAACGGCAGTGGCGATTTCGAGGCGTGAGATCGACGCGGCGCTGGCGAAGGTGCCGAAGAACCCGACGCCGGCGGACGCGTTGCGGTTGCAGCGCGAGCTGGCGGCGAAGAACGGCGGCAAGCCGGTGCCGATGAGGTTCAACCGGACTGTCGAGCGGCGCACGACGGAGGTCACCGAGACAACCACGGTGACCCGCAGGGGAGGGAAGAACTGATGGCGAAGTCGGTGACCGAGCAGGTCGCGCGGGAGAAGAGGCGTGCCTCGTTGCGGATGGGCGACTCGAAGGCGAAGGCCGAGAAATACGCCCAGGAGGTCCGGGACTACGCGAAGAGCCAGCAGAAGGGTGGGAAGCGCTGATGGCGACCAGCAACAAGGTCGTGACGTACAAGCAGGCCAAGGGCGGTTCGGCCATGACGGGCGCCACGCAGCAGCAGGTCGAGGCGCTGCGTAAGGCGGGCCGGCTGGAGTCGGTGCGCCGGGTCCGGATCAAGGGGCTGCGGTGATGGCGAAGGGCGACAAGGCCGACGGCAGGAAGCCGGCCGAGAAACCGGAGACCAAGGCTGAGCAGGCCGCAGCCGCGCGGCAGAAGCGTATCGAGGCGGTTCGGAAACTCGCGAAGGGTGAGTGGTGATGGCGAAGACGGTGCGGGCGATCGACCTGGAGACGGGCAAGGAAGGCGGCGGGAAGCAGCGGCGGGTCAAGCAGGTCGACTGGCCGGTGACCATGAACAACACGCGCGGCAAGCGCCTGGCCCGGAAGCTGTGGGGCTGATGACGGACATCCCCGACGACGATTCTGACCAGGACGGACAGGAGAACCAGGACGTGGCGAACAAGGACGACGACTTCGAGAAAGAGCGCTGGCGTGCGCTCGGCCGCGGCTACAACCACATGACCGACGCGGAGGTTGCCGCGGACATCCGCCGGCGCATCAACGAGGCGAAGAAGCCGAAGGGCGGGAAGCGCTGATGACGGACTCGATGAGTCTGCGTTTGGCGGCGGCGAGGGAACGGTACGCGGCTGAGCTGGACAAGCGGGCCGCTTACGAGCGCTCCCTGGGATCCGGTGACGGGCGCCGGGCGGCGGAGAGCGAAGCCGCCTCGGTGCGCCGGGAGGCCCGCAAGCTGCGGGGCGGGGAGCGCTGATGGCGCGCGACAAGAACACCACTAGCGAAGGCGCGAAGACCTTACGCCGGATGGCCCAGCGGCGCGGCGAGCGCACCGACTGGTAACTGCGCGGGGCGCGACCCGGCCCTAGACAAGCAGGTCGCGCCCCGCCACCCCTAGCTCCACGAGGAAGAAAGAGGCAGGTCACAGCATGGCAGACACGCTGCCCGAGGCCTACGAGGTAGGCCCGGCCGAGGCCGACGATGCAGAAACGGTCGTCGTCACCGTTGATTCCGTGAATCGGTCGGTGGACCCCCCGACCCGTTCGATCACCTTTGCGGACGTTGTCTCGCGGGCCGACGAGCGGCGCCCCATCGTGCCTGCCAGCCTGCGCAGTAAGGCCGGTCGGCACTCGCTGCTGACGCTGGTGCTGGCAATGGCTTCTCACGGCATCTTGTGGGAGCTGTCCCGATCCCCGGTCTACCTGGGCAAGATGGCTCTGTACGGCCCGTGGGGGCTGCTGAAGCTTCTCGGCCGGCAACTCAAGTGGGCGACCCACCCTGAGCTGTCTCAGTTGATGTCCGCGGCCGCGACCGCTAAGGATGTCGATCGCGGCCCGCTCATCGCTGACAAGGTGGCCGCGGCGCGCAAGGCCCGGTTCATGGGGCTGTTCGCCGGCTGGCTTGCGGCGTCGATCAGCGGTTTGCTGCTGTGGTTCGTCGCGCCGTGGTGGGCCCTGTGGCTGGCCTTCGCGATCGCTTTGCCGATTCTGGCCCGCATCGGCCGGCCGGTCGGCAAACCGATCCTCGAGTCGGCGTTCAACGCCAGCAAGTTCGTGCGGCTCACGGCCGAGCTGACCAGGGCCGCGCTGGTCGCGTCGGGTGCCGGGATCAAGGAACCCGAGAAGATCAAGTTCAACAAGGAGATCTATCGCGACGGCCCTGGCTACATGGCCGAGGTGACCCTGCCGACCGGCATCATCGCGAAGAACGTCATCGACCAGCGCGATTATCTGGCTGCCGGGTTCCAGCTGCCGATCGCGCAGGTGTGGCCCGAGCCAGTCCGCGGCGCTCACCCTGGCGTGCTCGCAGTGTGGGTGGCCGACCGGCCGGTGGACCGGATGAAGCAACCCGTCTCACCCCTGCTGACCTGCGGAGAACTCGACTATTTCGGCCCGCTTCCTTGGGGCGACGACGTGCGTATGCGAGCCCTGTCCTGGCGCCTGGCCGAGCGCAACAGCATGTTCGCCGGCATGGTCGGATCCGGCAAGACTCTGGCCGCGCGCAACGTCGGCCTGGCAGCCGCGCTGGACCCGCTGGTGCGGTTCGTTATCTCGGAGCTCAAGGGTTCCGGCGACTTCGACGCGATGGAACCGCTGTGCCTACCGGAGATGTATGCCTCCGGCGCGGACGACCGGGCCAAGCAGCAGACGATGGCGATCCTGCGGTGGCTCGACAAGGAGTGCGACCGGCGGGGCCCGGCGATCCGCAAGTGGGCGGTCAAGGGTTTGAACAGCCAGAACAAGCTGAACCGGGCGATCGCGCAGGCTGACCCGTCGCTGTTCCCGCTGCTCGCGATCCTCGACGAGATCCAGGAACTGATCACCGACCCTGACCTCGGCAAGGAAGCGAAACGGCTGCTGACCAGCATCATCAAGCGGTCCCGGTCGCTGGGCATCCACCTGATCCTGTCCACCCAGCGCATTGACAAGGAGTCGGTGCCGAAGGGCATCAGCTCTAACGTCCACAACCGGCTCTGCCTGGCCGTGCCCTCGCACGTCGAGACGGACCTGATCCTGGGTACCGGCGCTTACAGCCGGGGCGCCCGGCCGACGACGTTCGTGCCGCCGGCGGATGACGACAACCCGTGGGCGGGCTGGGGCTACCTGGCCGGCCGGGACCAGCCGGTGCGGGCCAACTACATCGACAACCCGACGGCGGAGGCGATCGTCGCCCGGGCGCTGGGGATGCGCGGGGACATGCCCGCGGTGGACCTGCGCACCGACCCCGAGCGGGACGTGCTGGCCGACGTTATCCGGGTGTTCGCGCACACGAACCGGCCGGGCCTGCAGTGGCAGCAACTGGCGGAGATCCTCGCCGCCGAGCAGCCGGCCCTGTATCGGGGGCTCACCGCGGAGGCGATCAGCGCCCTCGTGCGAGCGGAGAAGGTGCCCAGTGTGGACGTCAAGGTCGAGGGCGTCGGCCTCAAGGGGTGCCGTCGCAACGACGTCGAGGCAGTGATGCAGCAACGCGCGCTGGCCGGGTCGCGGTAGCTCGTTCTGCCTGCCTCCAGACCCCTTCTGGGACTGAAAACGAGGTTTCAAAACGGGGGTGCCGCGACCGCGACCTTCGATGTCTGTGCAGGTCAGATAGGTCGCGGTACCGGTCGCGGCAACGCGACCCAGGGTCGGCGCGCGACTGATGCCGCGACCGCACATCCGAAGATCGAGAGGAGGGTGAAAGAGATCGAGAAGGTGATCGCCGTGATCGTGACGGCCGGACTTCTGTGGCTGGGCTGGACGGCGTTTCAGTGTTGGTGGCGGCCGCTGGTCGACTGCTGGTGCTGCAAAGGGATGGGCCGGCATCGCAAGGGCCGGTTCTCCCGGGCGTGCTGGTGGTGCAAGGGCGCGGGCTCGCGGGTCCGGCTGGGCCGGCGGGTGTGGACGAAGTTGGGGATCGCGAAGAACAAGCTGGTCGGCTGAAGAGGAGTTGGAGATGGCGAGGGAACACACCGTCGAGGTGAAGATCGGTCCCGGCAGGTGGCACATGGCGAAGACCGGTGGGCGGCGGGAGACGTACGAGGCCGCCAAGGATCTGGCGGAGCTGTCCAAGCATGTGCGCCGTGACGGCAAGCCGGTGAAGAGCACGGTGCGCCGTTCGGAGCTCGACCGTAGGCGTCATCACTGATCATGGGGAAGCTGAGTGACGCTCTGTTCGAGCGGCGTCTGCGTAGGGACGCCGAGGATCTTGCCCGGTTCCACCGGGGTCATCAGCCGAGCGAGTGCCAGTACCGGGCGCAGAAGAAGAGCCTCGACGCAGAGCATGCGGCGGCGCGGGCCAAGCGCAAAGGCTGACAACGAGAAAGAGCGCCCCGCCCCTGCCGCAAAGGCAAGGACGGGGCGCTCTTCTATGTCCTGAGCTGGGACGATCCGCTCAGCGCGTTTCTGAGGGCTTTGGATCTACCTCGGCGGGTGATTCCCTACGCGTCGGAGCCAGCCGTGACGACTACCGGGGTGCCGAGCGGGGTCTGGGAGATCGCGGGGGCGGCGTAGATGCCGACGGCGCCGGCGGAGGTGATGAGCATCAGCAGGATCTCGTCGGTGCCGATTCCGCCGAGGATCGTGGTCGTCAGCACCTGCAGAATGGCGAGCACCGCCGCGAGGGCGGACTTGGCCCACTTCGCCTGGGGTGCGAGCGGGATGAGGTAGACGCCGACGGCGGTGGCCCCGGCGATGGCGATGCTGACCCACTCCTCGGGGTCGATGTGGTTGTCGCCGGACAGGGCCTGGTACGCCACGACGACCGCGGCGACCAGGACGGCGACGATGGCTTTGCCGTAGACGCGCATGGAGACTCCTTAGAACGCTTGTACGATGCGGGTTGTGGAACTGGTCGACGTCGAACACGAGCGCCACGCCGAGCAGCAGCGGTGGCGCAACGGCGGCGAATGGGATGAGAAGGCCGTTAAGGTCGCCGTCGGACAGCTGGCCGACGGCCGGTGGTACGTGCGGGCCTACGGCGGCCACCACCGGCAGCGCGCCTACGGCGGCGAGCACGCCGAGCACTACGCCCGCGCGACGGCCCGGCGGTGGATGCGCACCATCGGCGGCACCTGGGTCGACTGCTGCGCGACATAAGCGCGACAACGCGGCCCTACGCTGGGTGGGCTGTTGGTCGGGCCCGTCAGGGTCCCCCGTCGTAGGGCGGCAGCCTCCCACTGGGAGCCGGGCTGCGGCACGGGCAAGGGCGCAAGTCGACCAGCTAAGCCGCCGAAACGTGAGCTGTGTGGCGCCCCGGGCGCGAGCCGGCCAGGCCGCGAATCCCGGCCACCCGCCAGCGACCCGGGGGCCGTGGGTCATGGGGTGACGGGCTGCTCGACTGCCCGGGGCGGGCTGGTGAGAACTACTCCCGTGTAGTTCGATCTCGCCCCTGAGCAGGGCGGATCTTGCGCGGTAGCGTCGGGCGGGTGATGCAGACGCCGGACGGCCAGTGGCGGGTCGAGGCCTACCGACAGCCGCAGAGCCGCGCCCAGTGGTACCGACTCATCCACGGCGACAACGTCGTAGAAGGGCTGTCGCTGGCGACCCTGCAGCGGCTGCTCGAGGAGGCCGGCGTTGACCTGGCCGACCTGATAGAGGCAGCCTGAGGCTGCGCCATCGGCCCAACGGCTGATGACCTCCGAGTACCGGCGTCGATACGTTCTGGACATGTCAAGACGCCTGGAGACTCTGCGTACCAACATCACCGGGATCGATGTCATCGCCATCCTCGCCGCCGGTGTTCTCGGCGCCGTCCAGGGATCCATCGGCACGGGCGTCCTGTGCGGCGCAGCCATGGCCACCGCGCTCGGCGTCTGGCGAGGCGTCCGCTTCCTCGGCAAACTGCTCGAGTACGCCCAGCTGCAGGCCGGTGCCTACGATGACGAGCCGCAGGGCTGACCTACGTGGTCGTGTCCACCCGCTCGGCGTCGATCCGCTCATGCGCCATCAGCCGCAGCTCGTCGCGCGTAACGGCGGTGCTGAGCATCGACGCTCGCCAGCGACGGATCAGTGACATGGCGTCGGCCAGCACGTCGGTGGCGCTGCGGACCTTGCTGCGCAGCTCGGTCACTTCGACGTCGAGCTCCCGCACCCGGCGTTGCAGTGGCTCGACCAGGGTGAGGGCGGTGTCGGTGATGACGTCAGCGGCTTCGGCCCGGACCTTCTTTCGGGTCAGGAACGAGGCGACGAGCGCGCCCAGGCCGCCGAGCCCGCCGACCGCACCGATGATGGTCGTGATGTCCTGGACGGTCATCGGCGCTCCTCGACGAGCAGGGGCACCTCCGCCATTTCGCCCCTCCGCTCGGCGGCGGCCGCCCGGCGCAGGTCACGCCAGATCTGCCACAGCCGCACCCAGGAGGCCAGCGCCGCGGCGGTGACGAACGATCCGGCGGCCAGGGCCTGCATGCCCGCCACGGTGAACAGTGCCACCGAGTACATGGTGGTGGCGGTGCCGAGCAGCACCACTCCGCAGGCCTCGGTGCCGAGCTGGGCGAGCAGTCGCCCGGGCCAGAACACGCCCACAAGTCCGATGACGCCGCCGGCGATGAGCAGCACCTGCCACAGCACCTGGACCAGGCCGGGCATCGCCGCGGCGGCGGAGCGCGGGGACGTGTTGCTCAAGGCCAGGGCGAGACCGCAGATGGCCGCCGCCGACAGGATGGCCACCTCGAACGGGTGCCGGCCAGTGACCACCTTCACGGGACGCAGCATCCGGCCGGCCTGGGTCATGCGCCGGCCAGGATGCGGCCGACCTCGGCGGCCTGATCGCCCAGTGCGGCCTTCAGCAAGGCTGCCGTCTCCTCGGGTGTGGAGCCCTTGAGCTGATCGATCACCTGCTCGTCGACGTTCTCGACTGCGGCCTTCAGCGCGTCGATGTCGGCCTGAGTGACCTCGTCCTCGGCCATGGCCGCGACCAGGGCAGACAGCTTGCTGACCGCGCCGCCGATGTGCTGGAGCGCCAGCCAGGCGTTGCTCTTCTTGCCGGTCAGGGCGTCGGGGATGCCCTGGTCGAGGGCGTCGCGGCCGATCCGGCTGGTGATGGTGCCGTCCGCCTGCTTCCCGCGGGCGAAGAACTTCTCCAGTGCGTTGGTGACGTCCTGTTCGCTCACGTCGTCCTCCTTGGTCGAGTCCAGGAGCCCCCACGATCGGGTGTCGGACTCCTGGGCGGTGGTGTAGCGGGCAGAGAAGTGGGCGTGCTCGGTGTGCGCGCTGGCGCCGGTGTACTCCCGGGCGGTCCAGCCCCACGAACGGGACCAGATCCGCCGGTTGTAGATGACGTTCTGCAGCCGGTCGTCCTTGCCGGTGCGGTGCCGGGTGATGATGATCTGCAGGCAGCGGTCCATCGTCCAGCCGGCCTTGCGCAGGTCGTCGTCGACGTCGATCGCATGGACCTCGTTGACCTTGTCCGCGTCCTCGTACGGCGTGCGGCCGGTCTCGTCAGGGTTGTGGTCGCTCGACTCCTGCTGGTGGGCGGTGTCGCCGATCGAGCCGTCGCTCGCCTTGTCCCGGCCGGGGGCCAGCTTGTTGAACTCGTTGCGCAGGCTGACCAGGCACGGGACGAGGATCCAGCTGGCCATCAGTCCACGTCCTCGGGCTCGGGATCCGCGGCCGGTCCGGCAGCGGTCGGTTCGGCCCAGCCGTCGTCGACCGGCTCGCCGGCGTACTGCTCCAGGTCGCCCTCGTCGTGGGCGACCGCGTCGTCAGGCTGCGTCATGATCAGGCTCCTTCCGGGACGAGTCCCCAGTCGCAGGTCACCCGCGCCGCGACGACCTTCAGCGCCGGAGCCCCCGTGGGGGCGTTCCAGTAATCGCAGCAGGACCGCAGTTTCAGTCCGGCCGGGAGCCGGCCCTGGAACTTCAGCTGCTGGTGGGTGTTGCTGTAGGTCGTCCCGGACGCGCTGGGGTGGCTCTCGTAGTCACCGACGAACACCTCGATCGCCGGCCGCTTGACGACGACGTTGTCGACGCCGTCGACCTCCCCGGGCTGCAATGCCCGGGCCCAGTACGACATGAGGTGTGTGGAGCAGGCGGCGACGCCGCCCTGCAGCATGACGTCGACGACGCCGGAGTAACGGACATCCTGGTCCGGCGGGGCCGTCAGGATCGTCCACCCGCTGCCCGAGTGCTGGTTGTGCGGATCCTCGATCTCGACGTCGAAGCCGAGGGACGTCCAGATGTGGGCGTCGTTGTGCGACACCGGGACGACCTTGGTGGACTGCGCGTAGGTGCGCTCGGCGTACGCGAGCTCGAGGGAACGGGTGTAGAGCGGCGCCTCGATCGGCTGGGTCATTTCACGATCCACTTCGCGGTGAACGCATCGTTGGGCACCGGGCCACCGGTGGCCAGGGCCACCCAGTCGCCGGCGTGCGCGGTCTGGACGATCTGGTCGCTGTCGGTGTCCGGGTAGCGCAGCCGGATCGTGAGCTCGCCGTCCTGCTCGTCCAGGACCACCGCCCGCCAAGGGACGGTGATCAGCGCGGCGATGACCTCTTCGCTGTTGGTGCCGTCGTACTGGATGAAAGCGGCCGCCTGGGCGGCATAAACGACAGCCACGGTGGGCTCCTCCCGGGTCAGTGGCGTTCGAGGCGGGCGACGTCGGCGAGCAGCTTGCGCTGGTTGCGGTAGTAGACGCTGTGCGGGTCGAGGCCGTCGACGGTGACGGTGACCGTGTCGCCGCCGTTGTCGTCGATGTCGATCTGCAGGCTGGTGACCAGGCCGACCGTGTCGACGTCGAGCCGGCCGTGCTGGATGGAGACCGGGCACTCGTCGCCCACCCACAGGTCGGTAGGCCCGTGCCACATCCCCGGCTTCAGGGTGAGCGTGTAGGTCGGCGCGATGACCTGGGAGTTGGCGAGCCGCTCCTGGGCGCGCTGCAGCGCTCGGGCGCTGGTGAAGATGTCCGTGTCGGAGTACTGCTTGTCCCAGCGGCCCTGGCGGAACTTTCCGTTGGGAAACGAGCCGGACTCGGTGAGGTCGGCCGCCTGGGCGGTCTGGCTGGGGATGACGTAGCCGCCCGGCGGGGCCTCCGGTGTGCCGCCGGTGACCCGCACCGCGTTGGCGTAGTCGGCCGGGTCGACGGTGCGGACGTACGAGGCGACACTGCCGCCGTAATCGAGCAGGAACCGGCCCGGCCCCACGCGCCGGGGACGGATGTAGGTCTGCCAGACCAGGTCAGCGGTGATGTCCCAGTCGTAGCCGGGTGTCTCCTCGAACGCCTTGGCGATCTGCTCCGCGATGACCATGCCGGCCTCGAGCTCGAACAACGGGTTCGGCCCACCCGAGGCCGAGGTGCCACCAGTCGTGCCGCGGGTGATGCCGAGGTAGCCGCCGTCGGTGGCCTGCGTTCGGGTGATCAGATCCCAGCCGAGCGCCTCCAGCCCGTAGACCGCGGCGTAGGTGACGTTGCTGTAGAGGATCCTGCGGTTGAGCAGGTCGCGGTACGACAGAGCCCGGAAGCTGCAGTTGACCGAGGTCTCGTTGCCGCTGTCGGAGCTCGGGCCGATGCGGGCCCGTACGAGGCTCTGCTGGCCGGTGCCGGTGCCGTCGTCGAACGAGGCGACCACGTCGGACATCAGCTCTTCGACCAGCTTGGCCTCGGGGTGCTGGCCGTTCATCGACCAGGTGATCTCGTGCGGCTGGTCCAGGTAGATGCTGACCTTCTTGCCGCTGGCGGCGGTGAGGTCGGACTGCTCGAGCCAGGTCGACGGGTCCGGCGAAGGACCGGACAGCAGGGTGAGCTGCCAGCCGGTCACGAAGGCTGCGCCCGCAGGTAGATGCAGCCGTCGAAGTAGATGTCGTCGGGGGCGTACGAGCCGGTGGGCGGCTGGGTGAAGGCGGCCGTGACGACCCCGGCGGTGTCGACGCCGACCCGGACGTCCTGCTGCGCCGCGCCGGCACCGAGGGTGGCGCTGACCGGTAGCCGGGCGACATGGAGCGTCGGGACGAACGACGGCTGGTTCGTCGGGGTCGGCAGCGTGAAGAGGGTGTCGCCGGTGACCATGCCCGAAGCGGTGTCGTGGACCTGGCCGGCGATCTCGACGTGCTCGAAGTCGAAATGCCGCACGCGCAGAGCGAAGCCCTCGCTCTTGCCGGCCGGGATGTTGGTGATGTTGACCCAGGGCAGCGGGTAGGCCAGCCGGTTGAAGACCCGCCGGTCCTGGATGGCGCTGTTGACCACCGAGGCGACGCCGCTGGTGCGGGTGACACGGGCCAGCAGCAGCGACTGGGCGGACGGGGCGGCGGGCTCGGTCGGGCTGGCCGACGCGGTTCCGGAGACCGCGGTCAGCACCCAGTCGTCGACCGAGCCGGAGATCGTGGAGTCGCGGACCTGCGCGTAGATCATGTCGTAGCGGGAGTTGCTGCCCGGCGAGGCCGGCAGTGGCACGTTCTGCACGGATCCGGTGAGCCGGATCAGGTAGGCCCGCTCGGTGGTGGACGCCTCGTAGACGACCGCCTTGCCCAGGGCGACGTCGACCGAGCTGTCGGCGCCGGCGCCTCGTTGCGACACGGCCAGGTCGGTGACGCTGAAGACGCCGGCCGAGCGGAACGTGCCGGCGATCAGCGCCCGGTCCAGCCCGGCCGCGTAGCTGGCCGGTACGCCGGTGCCGGCGTTGTCCTGCCACAGGGGCTTCTCGTACGTCACGACGTCTCCTTCAGATCCAGGCGTCCTGCGAGAGGACCAGGGCCTGGGCCGGGACGGCCCCCGTCTCGGAGGTGAAGCGGATGGTGTTGTCGCCGGGCTGCAGGTTCCACCAGCCCTTGGTGGTGACCCGGCCGCGGCGGTTCGCGTCGGCGCCGGGAACGCCGCGCAGCTGCACGGTCTTGGCGGCCATGTCGACCTCGACGTACTCGGTGTCACTGATGACGTAGCCGGCCATCGCGAAGACCCGGCCGGTGGTCTCGTTGGTGAGCACCGGGCCGGTGACCGGGCCGAAGATGCGGACGACGGGTGCGGCGGCAGCAGTGCCGTTGTTCGTGATCACGGCGACGCCCGTGCCGACCTGCGCCGTGTAGGTGCGCGGGTAGACCAGCGGATACGGGCGCCCGCCCGTGGTGATCGGGGTCTGCAGCTTGACGATGGTCTGGGTGGTGTCCGCGGAGTACTCGACGCCGTCCGGGCAGGACCACTGCAGCTGCACGTCGACGACGCCGGAGATGATCGACAACATGGGCAGCTCGGCGCCCAGCTGCTCGCCGCTGAGATACAACACCCGCTCATCCATGCCGAGCGGCGTGTAGTACAGCAGCACGTCGCGGCCCGCGGCGGCCCACGACCGCAGCTGCGCCAGGGTGGCCATGATGGGCACGCCCGCCGACGGGTCGAGCTTCAGGACCAGGGAGACCACCTTCGCACCGTGCAGGGTGGTGTAGTCGGTGGCGCCGTTCCAGCCCGGGTTCGGATATTGCACCCTGCGCACCTCGGGAAAACCGGGGTTGAAGTCGACCACTTTGACCACGCCGCCGTTGCCGGCCGCCGGGGACAGGATCAGCTCCTCGTCGGTGGCCGCGTCGAGCAGGCGCATCGAGGGCAGCAGGTCAACCATCACAGACCCCCGAGTTGGAACTGCAAAGCGTTGACCAGCATGTCGACGTCGGTGCGCTCGTTGACGTTGACCGCGCCGATCGTCACGCCAGCGCGCCGGGCGGCCTGTGCCGACAGTGCGTTGCGGAGCCCATTGAGGGTGGACACCAGTGACGACAGGTCCACTCCACTGGTGCCGGGATGACGGTCTCGGAGCCGCGCTCACCGAACGAGTACGAGCGGCCGGACGCCCCGTAGCCGTAGACCGGCTCGTTGATCACTCCCCCGTTGGCCATGGCGATGTGGTCGTGGGCGTTGCTGCCGGAGTGCTGCCGGTAGATGGCCCCGGTGTAGGTGTGGCGCCGGCCGTTGTGGATGTTCAGGCTGTTCCACGGGCTGATGAATTCCTTGGTCTGCGCCATGTAGTTGCGGTTCCACCAGACGGCCAGATCCAGCGACGGCGGGTAGTCCACCGCCCGGCCGAAGCCGTGATAGGACAGATTTCCGCTCAGCGTCCGCGCCCCGGGGCGCACGTCCGAGATGACGTGCAGCTTCGGGAACCTCGAATGCACCGCGGCCTCGATCGCCCGGTAGGTCTGGCCGCCGGAGCCGATGGCAGGAGCGACAGCGTTGCGGACCTCGCTCGGCGACGGGATCCGGGTCATCGCCGCGGTCGTCGGATACGGCCAGGTGACCCGCCCGCCGGTGGCGTATCCGGGCAGCCGGCCGGTCTCGTTCATCTCGTCGAGGGCGCCGGGGTGGTTCTTCTCGATCTTCTGCCGGGAGTTCTTCTTGATCACGTACTCGTCGGCGTGCACGACGCCGGCCACGTCGTGCTTCTGGCCCGGGCCGGTCCAGCCGCCTTCGTCGTAGCCGGCGAACATCCGGCGGGCCGGGGCGGGCAACTGGGTGCCCTTCTTCAGGGCCTGCTGGACCTGGGAGAACAGCGCCAGCTTCTGGCCGACCAGTTTGTCGCCGGTCATCGTGACGTTGGTGTTGACCTTCGGCGGGATGTCCCGGTACTTGTCGAGCATCTCGTCGATGGCCTTCTTGTTGAAGCCCATCTGGCGCAGCGTCTTCTTGAGCGCGTCGACCTGCGAGATGTATCGGCCGTTGGCCACCTGGGTCTTCTCGCCGGCGGCGATCTCGGCCTCGCGCATGTCCTCGATCGCGCCGAGCCGGTCGAGCACCGCGGTGCGGTTCTTGCGGCCCTCCTCGGTGTTCAGGGCCAGGGTGTGGGCGCCGGACTTGAATTCCTTGTTCGTGGAGATCGTGGTGTCGCGCAGGGCGATCTCGGCCTGGTCGGCGGTCTGGTACTGCTTGAAGAGCTCCTTGATGGACTTCTCGAGCGCCGCCGCCTGGTCGGCCTGGGCTTTGAGCTCGTCGGTGGTCGGGGCCGCGGCCGCCCGCAGACTCTGCTCGGCCCCGGACATCCCCGAGATGGACGCCGAGGCCTTGGCGGCGGCGTTGTTCATGTCGCTGACCTTGGCCCAGGCGTCTGGCAAGACCTTGACCAGCTGCTCGGTGTCCAGTCCGCTGCGCTGCAGGGCGTCGTTCCACAACCGGGAGGCGGTGGCCGCGTTCCCGCTGGTCTCCATGACCTGGGTCAGCGCCGCGTCGTACGCCTGCATGTTCGCGGTGGCGGTGTTGAAGGAGCCCGTACCGGTCAAACCGCCCAGCCAGTCATCGATGGCACCCGCACCGACCAGGTTGAGGAAGTTGTTCCACTCCTTGGCCAGACCATGAGTGGCCTCCTCGGCAACCCCCGCCTGAGCCTTGAAGTCGCTCATGCCGTCGCCGAAGATGCGGGTCACCTCACCGGCGGCCTTGCCGGTGTCGGAGAACTCCTGGACCGAGGCGGTCAGCTTGTCGACCTCGGCGGCGGCCGGGCCGAAGTGCTCGAACACCAGCTTCATGCCCTCGAGGGCTGCCAGGCCGAGCATCAGGGGGCCGAGGGCGGCGCGCACTGACGCCAGGCCGCCTGCGGCGCGGACACCGGCCGGGCCCATGGCGATCAGCTGGGCGTTCACCGACGCCATGAGGGCGCGGTACTTGAGCCAGCCGGTGGCGCCGAGCAGGGCGGCACCGGTAAGGCCGGCGACGACGACCGCGCCCTGGGTGACGAGCGGGTTCATGTCGCCGACCTCGTTGACCACGCCGTTCAGCGCCTGGGCCAGGACCCGCAGCCCGGACTGCGGGCCGCTGCCTCCCTGGATGAGCAGCGTGTCGAGCGAGCCCTTGAGCCGCTCCAGGTCGCCGGCCAGGTTGTCGGTCTTCATGGCCGCGGTCTCGGCGGCGTAGCCCGAGTCGTTGGTCTTGTTGATCCACTGCTGGATGCCGTCGGCGCCCTCGGTGTAGAGGATGTTCGCGGCCCGGGTGGCGTCGCTGCCGAAGATCTGCGCCTCAGCGTTGGCCCTCATCTCGGGCGTCAGCTTGGAGAGCTTGTCCTGCAGCTGGCCGGCGAACTGGGCGATGCCGATGAACGATCCGCCCGTGTCGTAGGCGCTGATGCCCAGCTCATCCATCAGGTCCTTGGTCTTGCCCGACGGCGCCTGGAGCATCTGCAACATCGTCTTGAACGAGGTGCCCGCATCGGAACCGATGAGGCCGGCGCTGGCGAACGCGGCAAGGGTGCCGGTGGTCTCCTCGATCGTCAGGCCAGTACCGGAGGCGATCAGGCCTGCCTGGTTCAGGGCGGCGCCCATGTCGGAGACCTCGCCCTGCGCCTTGCCGGCGGCCGCGGCGAGCAGGTCGGCGACGTGTGGGACGTCCTTGCCTTCGAGCTTGAACTGGGTGAGCGCGGAGGCGGTGTACTCGGCCGCCTGGCCGACGTCGAGCTCGCCGGCAGCGGCCAGTGAAAGGGCACCCTTGAGTCCGCCGCTGAGGATGTCCTTGGTCGCAATGCCGGCCTTGCTCAGGGCGGTGATGGCGTCCGCTGCCTGGGTCGCCGAGTATTGGGTGTCCGCACCGGCGTCGATCGCCGCCTGACGCAGTTGGGCCATCTCGCCGGCACCGGCGTGGGTGGCGGCGCGGATCCCCGACATGGACTTCTCGAAGTCCATGCCCATCTTGATCGCGGCGCCGGCCGCGCCGACCAGGCCGAGGCCGAGGACGCCGGCCGAGTTGGTGACGTGGTCCAGCTGGCCGGCCTTGTTGGCCTTGTCCAGCTCGCCGGCCAGGGTCTTGACCGAGCCGGCGGCGGTGCCTCCGATGCTGCGGGTGAACTGGCCGACGTCGGCCATCAGCTTCACGGAGACGGTGCGAGCCACTAGTCACCCGCCCTCGTCTTGATGATCGTCCACACGCGTGCGCGGCTGTCGCCCTTGCCGCCGTCGTCGTCGGCCCGCCGGGCGGCGAGCATCTCGGCGCAGGCCCGGCAGGTGGTGCGTCTGGTGTCGTACTCAGGGCCGACATCGGCATGGCTGGTGGACTCGCTGAGCGGCTGGCCGCACCCGTTCGGGCAGAGGCTCGCCCGGTACTCAGCAAGCGCCAGGACCTCAGCCCGGTCCTCATCGGTCCACTCCGGCTCGCTGACCGACTCGGTCCGGGTCACGCGGCCGCGGCGGTCGTAGAAGTAGCGGGTGGTCGTGACCGGCTCGCGGCCTTCGAACTTCGAGCCGGGGATGCCGAGGGCGGCAGCCGCCTCTACTCGGTGCCGGTAGTCCGGCGAGCTAGCGAGGCGGCGCGCGAGAAAGGGACGTCAATCCCGTCGGCCCTGTTCAGGAACCAGGCGACGTCCTCGAGATTGCCGAACTGCCGGTCGGTCAACACACCCTCACGGATCTCATCCGCCCGGCCCCCGGCCTCGAGCTCAGCCCTCACCTCGTCGGTGTCGCCGAGCAATTCCCGCCAGTCGTCCTCGTCGAGTTCCGGCTCAACCACCGACGCCTTGATCAACTCAGGGAAGAAGGTCTCCCGGTTGAGGCCGAGCTGGTTGTCCTCGCGGCGGATCTCTTCGTCGCCGTCCTTGCGCGGCGGGTGAGCGATGACCAGCTTGCGAAACTTGTGCCGGGGCAGCGCGCGCAGCCGGAACTTCTCGGTGTGCTCGCTCATCTCGGCTTGCAGCGCCTCGATGCGCTCGACCAGGGCGCCGACGCCGACGCCTTCCTTCGAGTGATCCGGCTGCTTCTGCGCACGCTCGAGGTCGCGTTCGGCCTGCTCCCACTCGGCGACGAGGTCACCGCGCAGGCAGACCGGCACCGAACGCTCCGGCAGCTTGGCGCCCTTCAGGCGGTCCGTGTATGCGCCCACTGTTCTCCTTGCCCCGATACCCGAAGGAGGCGCCCGGCCGGCGTCGGGTAGCGCCGGCCGGGCACGAAAAAGCCACCCCGATCGAGGTGGCGGAAGAAGTGAGGAAGAAGTTCGGAAGATCAGGCGACCGTGGCGTCGTAGTTCGGGTCGGCCTGCAGCTTGACCGGGACGTCATAGCGCTCGGGCATGTTGTCGTCCTGGTCGACTTTGGTCTTCTGGCTGAGCTGCACGCTGAAGACGTCGACCTTCTGGCCGCTCGAGTAGGCGGTGGTCGCGTCGAGCGAGTTGCGCCGGACGAGGAAGCCGAAGGCGTCGGTCGTCATCGCGATGTAGCCCGTGTCGGTGCCGGTCTGCTTCATCATCCGCAGCCGCGGGTTGTTCAGCGATCGCATGCCGTTGACCGCGGTGGCGAACTTCGCTTCCTTGGACGACGTCGGCGCGTCGGCCGTGTCGGCACCGAAACCGGTGGCCCCGTCCTTGGTCATCCACTGGCTGAGCCGGGTGCCGCCGTTCAGCTCGGCGGCCGTGGGGGCGGCGGGATTGGCGATCGACAGGACCCAGTCCCACCGCTCCTTGCCGTCGCCGATGACAACCGTCATGAGTTACTCCTTCTCCTCGCCGCCGGCGGCGGTCCTGCTGGTGGATTTCGCGGCCGCGGGCGTGGCCTTCGCGGGCGCGTCGGATTCGTCGGCGGGAGACGCGGCGGCGGGCCGCACGCCGCCGGGTGGCGGGCCGGGAACCCAGCCGAGCTGCGAGAAGACCTGGCTCAGCGCCTCGACCGGCAGGCTCCCGGGGAGTTCAATGCCCTCGTGCCAGACGTGCACGAAGCCGGTGGTCGGCTCGTCGGCCTCGTTGTAGCCCTGGGCGGCCCAGCGGTCCCGCTCGGCCGCGCCGGTGATCAGGGCGCTGTAGCCGGTTTGCGGGTCGGTCATCCAGTACGTGTTCTTCTCGGTCATCGCCGCAGCTCCCTAGTAGCGGTAGATCTCGTAGGTCACGCCGGTGATCGACGAGAACGTGACGGTCGCCAGGCCGGTCGCCGGATTGACCGCGCTGTTCGGCACCAGCAGCTCGCGCTCGCCCGTTGCCGGGGTGGGCTGGGCCGCCGGCGCTCCCGGGTTGCTCGATGGCGTCTGGCCGGGGTCGAGCACCGTGACGTTGGTCAGGGTGCCGGTGGTCTTGATCCGCATCCGCATGCCCTGGGTGCCGAAGCAGCCCTGAGCGAACGTCTCGGTTGTCTGCGGCGTAATCGGCGCCGGTGTGGTGAATGCGCCCGCCGAAATGGCCGGCGCGCTGTTCTGCTGCGTCATGGAGGGCGCACCCTTTTCTAGGTGATGGGCAGGATGGTGAGCAGGATCAGCCGGGCTGGCTGGTGAACTGGTAGACATCGACCTGGTCGAAGGCGTTGTCCAAGGTCTGCTCGTCGCGCTGCATCGGGGGCCCGTCGACGTGCTCGATCGGGTAGCAGACCCGGCCCGCCACGGTCGGGAAGATGCCGAGCAGTGCGGCCCGGGCCCGGCCGGCCACCGCTAGCGCCGTCATTGGGGTCTCGCCGACGCCGTGGAGATAGGCGATGGTGGTCAGCACGTCCGAGGTGGCTTCCTTGCCGACCTTCTGCGGTTCGTTCGTGCCCGACGGCGTGCGGAACGCGAAGTGGACGGCGACATACGGCAGAGGCTTCGTCACCTGGCCGTGCACAACTTCGAGCTCGTCGTCGGCGTTGAGCAGATCGAGGAAGACTCTGGCGTGCAGCTGGAGGATGTTCACAGGCCCTCCAGCGACCGGTAGCCCAGATCCTCGAGCGCGCGCTCGAACTTGGGCCGCTCTTCCTCGAGAGCCGGGCCCAGGTGAGGAATGGGCGCGCTGTGCGGCGTGCCGTACTCGAGGATCGCGCCGAGGTTGCCAGGCGTACGGTGCCGTCCACCGCCAAGCTGCTTGTCCGGGTCAGGGCCGATCTCCGCCTCGAAGGTCCAGCCCTTCTCCGTGGTGTCGTAAGTGATCGTGCTCGGATACATCGGCGCGTGCCCGATGCCGCGAGATCTCGCCTGCGCACCCGTCTTGACGTTCAACGCACCCTTTTGAAGCACCTTGCGGGTTTCGACCGGGGTGACGGCCGCGGCTCGCTCCAGGTCGGCGATCAGACCCTTGAGCCCGTTGGGGCCGTCGATCCCGATGACCCTGACCTCGGCCATCAGTCCGTCTTCTCGGTCACGCCGATGCGCCTGGCCGAGGCGTCGGTCTTGTGGAAGAGGTCGCGAACCAGGAATACCCGGCCGACCAGATCCGGGTCACGTGAGGCGGTGATGGTGACCTCGTCGCGGACCTGGATGCCGGTCACCGTCATCGGCAGCTGCAGCTCGAAACGGACCAGCAGCTGGTAGTCCTCGCCGACGTCCTGCTGCTGGGCCTGGGCGATGGCCTGTTGTATCCGGCACGGCCCGGCGTACGGGTCCGGGCTGAGGTAGGTCTTGGTGACCTCGCCCGTGTCCAGGTCCTCGGTCGGGGCGGTCGGCCGGCGGATCGTGCAGGTGTCTCGCATGCCGGCGACGGCCATGGTCTGGGCGCGGCGGAGGACGTCCTCGCGGAGCATCTCAGACGGCGGTGAGGTCGAGCGTCAGCGCGCTGATCGCGACGGTCAGCTGTCCCTGGGAAGCAAACGTCTCCGGGATGACCTTCTCGAAGTAGCCCTCGCCGCCGCCGACCGCGGTCAGGTCCACCGCTGTTCCGCCGGAGGTGGTCGACACCTTGAAGGTGTCGGTCGTGGCGTTGACCACGAAGTAGACGGTGCCCTCGGAGACTCCGGTCGGCAGCGCGGTACCGAAGGCGTTGAAGAGCATGACCCGGTCGCCGTTGGCCAGGCCATGAGCGGGCGACAGGAACTGGTCATTGGTCAGCGTGGTGTCGACGGCGAAGAAACCCCGCACCGTGCCGTTGATCGGCGCATAACCGCGGTAGTTGTTGGTGTTGCCCGTGCTGGCGTTGAAGAAGCAGAAGTAGCCGTACGTTCCGGCCGGCACGTCGAAGGTGAGCGCGCCACTGTTCTGCTTGACCTCCGACGCCGCCGCACCCCACGTGACCGCCTGCCGGGCGTACGCCGGTGAGCCACCGGTCGCCTCGGTGCCGGTCGCGTTGGTGCCGGTACCAGGGTCGGTGAGCTGCCAGACCGCGACATGAGTGATCTTCGTGTTGGACTCGTCGAGCGCGTCCAACATCTCGTTCTTGGCGGTGGTGTTGAACGGCATCGCTTCTCCTAGGGGCGGTATGTGATGCCCGCAAAGGGGCGAATCGTGGTTCCGGAATTCGGACGCTGGATCATGCGGCGGAACCGGCCGTAAGCGACAGCCCCGCCCACGCACCGTGCGACCGCGGGGCGTGTGCTGCCGAGCTGGCCGCCGAAGCCGCCGGCGGTGACCAGCGCGACAACCGATCCGGTTGCGGTGGCGCGCTTCGCCGCGACACCTCGGACCACGCCCGCGGCCCTGACGGCGGCTACGGCAGGCGTGCGCCGGGTGCTGGCTGCCCGCGTTGTCGCGGCGGCAACCGTCGTTGCAGCAGCAGGCGTCCGGTGAGTGCTAGCTGATCGCAGCGCTGCCGCGGCGACCACCGAACCAGCCGGGCGAGCGATCTTGCCCGTCGAGGCGGTAACGACCGGCGCCGCTACACACCGTGCTACCGCGGGCCGGGCCGAGCCGGAGGTGGAAGTAGCGACCGCGGTGACAGCGCCGCGGACGGTGCCGATGACGGCAGTCTTCTTGAGGGCGAGAGCCGCGGCCGAGCCGACTATGGTCGAGCGACCCGAGATCGGCGCCACGTGCTTGGTTACCGAGGCAGCGGAGAGCGCCCCGATGCTTCGCGCGGATGCGGGCGCGACGTGAAGCGCAGCAGCGCGGCCTGTCGCGCCCACAACGACGACAGCAGTCGAGGATTGGACCTTCCGAGCAGCTGCGTTGGCCGTTGCCACCGCTATGCAGCGACCGGCCGCCGCAACGACCTTGGAACTGGTTGCACGGGTCGAGGCCACACCGATCACGGTGCCGGAAGCGGCGACGCCGCCGGATGGCTCGGCGATCGCGAACAGGATCTGCTGCATGTCGAAGGACCAGCCGGTGCCGGTGCCGTTCGACCAGGTCGGAGACCAGTTCGGCAGGATCGAGGTAGCGGTTACCCCGGTCGCCTGGCCAATGCACAGCGAGACGCCGTCGGTTCCTGACGCCGCGGGGGTGCCGACGTCGGCGACGCCCGAGAAAGGGCTGGTCCAGGCCGAGGACATCGACACCACGCCGCCGGCGGTCTGTGTGTCGCTGTTGGCGGCGATGACTCGCACCGCCGTGCCGGGCAGGCCGGTGAGAGTGTTCCCCCAGTTGGTCGCAGCTCCGCTGGTACCTCGGGAGACGTTGTTGTTGCTGACCCCGGCGACGTAGGACGAGCCGGCACTGAACTCCCAAACCTGCCAGGCCAACGGGTAGTTCGATCCGTTGACCGTGTCGGTGAACGACGAGTCACCGGTGCTGGTCTTGGTGAAGACCGACAGCTCGCCGGAGTTGACCGGCTGAAGCTGCTCTGTCCAGCCAGCGTTGGTGTGGGTGACCGCGCCGGCGACAACGAAGACCAGCAGGTTTCCGGCAGTGCTGGTGAATCCGAACGAGATGGTGTGAGTCGTCGTGCCGTTCCGCGCCGAGATCCCGTTGGCGCTGTTGACGATCGTCACCGGGCCCCCGCTCTACCGATTGCCGGTCCGGTCAGCAGCGGGGCCAAGCCGACCTGAGGACCGTGTCGGCCCGGCCGGCCGGCCGGATCGTGAAGGCCTCGCTGGAGCGGCCTAGAAGCCGACCGACGATCCTGCCGATACGGTCGCGGTCAGCGTCGGTCAGCTCGACGTCGTACAGCGTCTCGGCCGCGAAAGTGATGTTCTCCGTGTAGTCGTCGACGCTCGCGCTGCTCGATCGAACACCGGTCGGGTTCAAAGCAGCCCGCTTGGCCACGGCCAGGGCCAGACCCTTGAACGGGGACAGGTCGGTGAAGGCGTCGTAGACCGCCGCACCGACCTCGTTCCGGATCTCGATGGTGGTCAGCTCGCGCAGCAACTGGGCGGTGAAGGCGTCGAATTCCGGGATCTGCATGAGCGAGACGAGCTCGGTCAGTTCGAACAGCTCAGGCACAACAAGCCCCCCGCTAGCAGGTGGATCCGGCCCGGTCGGCACGCGGCCGCGTGGTGCCCCGACCGGGCCGGACGTCTACTTGGTGGGCTTGCCCGCCGCTTCGAGGGCGGCGATCACGTCGTCGCGAGACGCGTCCTCGCCGACCTCGACCCCAACGGACTTCGCGTACGCCCGCCACTTGTCGGCTCCGGATCCCGGGCCCTGCCGCGGCGGGACCTTCGACTCGGAGCCGGGCGCGTCGGCCGCCGCTTGCGCCTGCTCCAGCTCGGCGATCCGAGCCTTGAGCCGGGCGACCTCGTCGTCTTCGCGCGCCGAGCGGGCGGGCTTTGCCGGCGTCCCGTCGAGGAGGTGGTCGCCGACGAGCCCGACGGCCCAGTCCGGAAGCTCGCCGGTCGCGGCGAGGAGGACCGGCGAGCCGGTCTTCGGATGCACGACCACGGTGTTGTCGATCAGCTTCGGCATGGTCAGAGCACCTTCACGCTCATGATCAGATCCGGGTCGGTGACCACCGGCATCACGATGCCGGTGACCAGGGTGCCCCGGTGGACCGGGTTCTCGGACTCCATCGGCACGGCGACCAGCCCGGGCGCGTTCTCCTGGGCGAGCGCCTGGGCGCGAGTGAGGTGCTTGGCCTCCTCCGTCGTGCCCCACTGTGTCTGGCCGACCGCCTGGCCGCCCGGCTGCCCGGGCGTTTCGGGCAGATAGACGATCCGGTCGTCCGGAATCTGCCGGCGCATCACGCCGGTGTGGTCCGGAACGGCGGTGTCGTCGACGATCAGCCGTGGGAGTTCCCGGTCGGCCAGGGCCTGACGGACGCTCGATACGCCGATCGACGGCGGGGCGCCGAGTAGCGAACCGAAGATGTTGCGGAAGTCCGGGTCCTTGAGGAAGACGTTCAGAATGCGAGTCGAGATGATCGCGACGCCCGGCAGCACCTCGCCACCCGTGGTGGTCTTGTACACCGTCTTGTGGGAGTCCATCTGCCCGAAGATGTCCGGGCTCCCGGCGTTCCACAGCGTTGGCGCGGTGAAGAAGTGCTGCGCCGGAATGCCGAAGTCGACCGAGCCGAGCTGCAGCCGGTTCTCCGGCGCCGACGGGGTACCGACGGTCACCTTGCCCGACCAGATCGCCTCACCCTGGGCCAGCATGACCCGCTGCAGAGCACCGCGGGTCAGTGTGAGCAGGTCGTCGTCGAACAGGGCGGCGATCGCGTTCTCATCGCCGGCCGCCTGCGCGGCGTCGAGCAGCTGCGCGTTCTCCTCGTCGAGCCAGAGGATGCCCGAGTTGGGCAGCATACGGCCCGTGACCTCGGAGGTGTCGCCGCGGTCCAGCGGCACGGCCGGGGTGTTCCACGGCCGGAACGGCGTCGCCCGGCGCAGGGACCGAACTGACCGACGGAACCGGTAGCGGTGGTCCAGCCGGGTGCGCGTGGGCAGCCACTGGTGCAGGATGCCGGCCGGGAACGGGATCTGCCGGGCCGCGAGAGTGAGCTCCTCGGGATCGGTCAGCTCGAGAGCCATGGTGGCCATCAGGCACCCACCTTGTCGAAGTAGATGTTCGGCGTGAGCTCGGTGCGAGCCTGAGCGTCGAAGCCGCCGTTGGACGGCAGCAGGTCCTCGTAAACGCGGCCCCGGTAGTAGAGGGAGCCGTCGACGTGCCGGCCCGCACGGACCTGCTTGTCGGCGACCAGGAAACCCTTGGCGACTTCGGTGCCCCCGGTGCCGAGGTCGGCACCACCGGCGGTGGACGTGGTCACCGCGACGGCCGGGGAGGAACCGCCGGTCAGTGACCCGGTCGCGGTCATCTGCGCGACGTTGGTGTTGGCCAGAGCGCCGACGAACGTTACCGAGATAGCGCTGCCGGGCTGTGGTCCGCCCGAAGCGGTGACGTTGCCCGAGCCGATGTTGCTGAGTGCGACCAGGGCGGCCTGGACCTGGGCGGCGGTGGCGTTATAGGGGATCGCGGCCGTGGTCTGCCCGTTGTAGGTCAGCGTGTAGGTGCCGCCGGTGGGGGTGCCGGTGATCGTGACGGCCTGGACCTCTTCGCTGCTGCCGCCGTAGGGCGCGAAACGGCCGGTTGCGGTGACCTGGGCGATGCAGGCACCGGACGGGATGTTGCCGTCGGCGTAGACGGCCAGGACCGCGTCCGCGTCGAGGGTGATGGGTGCACAGTCGACCGGGAACTCGCCGGCCCATGTCGGGCCGCCGGCACGCCGGGTCGTCTTCGTCACCCCGAGATCGCTGTACATGGGTGTGATCCCTTCTGGGTGTTGACCCCGGCGCGGTGCGGACGGGGATGGATCAGGTACCGGGCTTTGCCAAGCCCATGCGCTCCAGGCGCTTCTTGGCCCGCTCGTCGGCGGACAGCTTCGCGCCGCTGCGGTTGCCCTGCGACTTGTCCGGCTTCGGCTTACGCACGTCGTCCTGCCTCTTGCCACCCAGGTAGGGCTTGCGCTGCAAGAGGTCTTCGAGTGCTTCCGCGATGGCCTCGCTATCGACGTTGATGCCGTCGAGGAAGTCTTCGGGATCGTGCTCGCGCAGCAGCAACGCCGCCGCGTCGGCCGGGTCGGCGAACTTCGCCGCCTTCGCTTCGATCTTGTCGAGCAGCCGATCGCGAGCGACCTCACGATCCGCCTCGGCGCGGGCCTCCCGCCGGATCTGCTCCGGGTCGAGTTGCTCGCCACCGTCGGCCTTCTTGCCCTTCAGGAGGTTCCGCAGTTCCTCAGGCGTTTTCGCGCCGAACTCCGTGGCCAGTGCGGTCCACGGGCGCAGCGCAGACCGGCTCGTCTTGAGCTGGCCCTTCATCCGGTCGATGGCCTTCTTTCCGGCGTCGCCCAGGTCCCCCTGACCGTCGTCGGCTTTTTCGTCGTCTTCCCCGTTGCCGTCGGCGTCGCCGGAGTCGTCGCCCTCGTCATCGTCGTCGTCAGGGGCGCCGCCTCGCACGGGCCAGATCGGGGCGCCGTTGCGGCGCAGGCCGATCGCTGTGAGGCCGGTGAAGGGGTGGACGGGCAGGTCCGGTCCGAAGGCCGGGAGCTGAATCTTCATTACGTTGACTCCGTTGCGGGGTCTGGGGCCGGGCGTTGCGCTCGGCAGGTGGGATGCCGCCCGGCATTGCGCCGGGCGGCGATGCTGCGTCAGAACTGGTCGGTGTCCTCGTCGGTGGGCTCGGCCGGGGTGTCCGATCCGTCGGCGTCGCCGACCTCGGTGTCGAGCGCGGCGAGCTTCGCGGACAGGCCGTCGAGGGCCTCCTGCGCCTGCGGCGACAGCTGGTCGTCGTTGATGATGGCCAGGGCGGCACGGACGTCGCCGGCGAAGTCGTCGAACTTGGTGGACAGGGCGGTGAGCTGCTCGGTGGCGGTGGCCATGCGAACTCCTAGGAAGTGAGTGCTGTGAGACAGGCCGGTGATCCGGACCGCCAGGTCTTCGACGCCGAGGAAACGGCGCAGCCAGAGGCGCATGGTGTCTCCCGTCATCGCAGGTAGTTGTGCAGCCGGAGCAGCCGGATCGCGTCGTCGCGGTCCCTCGCGTCGCGCAGGATCTGCTCGGGCATGAGACGAGGCCGACGGCCGGCCGCCTCAGTGGTGAAGAGGCGCCCGTCGGCCGTGACCATCCCCCGGCGGGCGTTGACGACTTTTGCCAGGTCGGCGCCCGACCGGATCGCCTCTGCGCCGGCCGCAGTGAACGCCTCGTCCTGCTCGGAGCGGCTCAGCGAGTGGAAGTAGGCCATGGGGTCGGTGCGCTCGTCGCCGGCCGTGTCTTCTCTGCCGGGAATGCCTATGCAGTCACACTTCGGATGCCGGTTGAAGCCGGCGTCGTAGCGGTACCAGCGGCCCGCCAGGACGATGCAGCGAGAGCATGACCTGCCGACCAGCATCCGCACGTAGCCGCTCGCCTGCCGCCGGGCGGTGGTGGCCACCAGATCGGCGGCGCGGCCGGCGTCGGCCACCTGCGTGCGGACGATCCTGTCGAGCAGGTATCCGCCGGCGGCCAGCGAATCCTTCAGCGCTGTGCCGGCGCCGATCAGCTCCAGCGTCGTCACGACGGGCCGGTACAGCAGACCGTCCAGCGTGCGTCCGTCCGAAGCGACCCCGGACAGCGACTGCGGCACCGTCCGCGCCGCGGCCGCCGGGTCCAATCCCTGGACATCCAGCACGGCATCCAGGTAGCGGTCAGCCTCGCCCGCCACCACCCGCTGCGCGCCGGTCAACGTCACCAGCAGCGGCAGCATCCGGGCGATCCACGAGTCGGCGATCCGGGCCGGGTCGATCAGTCGCCACGCCCGTTGGGCCTCGTCGGCGAGCGTCTCCACCATGCCGAGCCGGTCGCGGGCGTGCGCGGTCGCGACCTCAGCGAGCGCCCGCACCAGCCGGCTCAGTCTGGTCGCTGGCCGCCGGGTCGTTGACCTGCGGCGGCTCCAGCCGGGCTGCGATCCGGGCGACCGGGTTCCGGGCATCCTGCGCCTCGAACTGCTCGGCGAGCTTCTTGCGCCGGGCCGCCGAGTAGCCCAGATCCACCCAGGCGGCCTCTCGCGGAATGATTTCCTGCTGCACGAGCTTCACGGCATAGTCAGCCGCCTGAGCCTTCGTCGGAGTGGCCGCCGACCGCCACTGAGTCTCGAGCTGCTCCATTCGCGGATCCCAGGCGCCGTCACGAATCCGGACCGCGATCTTCATGACCCGCTCCCACGACGCCTCAAGCGCGGTCTGGAAGTCCTCGACCTGCTTGATCACCCGCGACTCGTCGGCCAGGATGCCTTCCGCCGACGGCGGGTTGGTCGTGGCCTGACCGAGGTAGCGCAGCGGCAGCCCGGACACCCCGGACACGAGCTTCGCGTAGAGGCTGACGATCGTGTCGAAGTTCGCCAGGTCAGCGGCGGAGAAGCTACCGAACTTGGCATCGGTGTTCCCCGAGGTCCAGACGGCACCGAAGTACGCCTCCCAGGTGGGGATGGGTTCGCCGGTCTTGCGGTCCTTGAAGTCCTCGAGTTTCAGGCCGGCCGCATACCGCTGCGGGACCGCCAGCGCCTCCGTTGCGACCTGCCCGTTCGTCAGCGCCCGGGCCGCCGCGTCGGTCAGCCCCACGATCCGGGTGAAGATCGATCGGCCGTCACGCTTCGACAGGCGCGCGCGGTTTACCAGCGGCACGACCGGAACCACGCCGAGTTCGTGCTCGTCGCGGTCGATCTCGGCCCAGACCGCGTTGTGCCGCTCCAGCCAGATGGTCACTTCTGGCAGGTAGAGCGTGGCGTGCTGGACGCCGTCCTGGGCATAGAACTTCGCCGCTGCGATCGGCTGCCGGGTCCGCGGGGACAGCTCCACGGCCATCTCGTCAGACGACTCCACCGAGATCAGCGGAAGGTCCGCCGACCGCTCTCGATCGTCGTCACCACCCTCGACAGACGGGGCGTCCGGGGTGTCCGCGTCGCCGGCGCCGACCACGACGAAGCTGTTGCCGCGCACGATGGCGTCCAGCTGGCCCATCTTGGACTCCGCGTCCAAACCGTTCGCCTGCCAGATCCGCCACAGCTCCTCGTCCGCCTCCGTAGCGTCCGGCAGCTCGAAGCCCTCCAGGGTGCTCCGTCCCGCGATCTCGTCCGCGTACGTGCCCGGCCAGGCCGCGATCGTCAGGAAGCGGCGCAGTTCCGGCGGAATCGCCAGGCCCAGCTGCTCGACGCGCTGTTCGCCCTCGTAGTAGGCCTCAAGGACCCGATTCTGCCGCTCGGCGCGCAAAACCTTGATCTGCAGGCGGTTGAGCAGCGTCTTCTCGTTGTCCGAGAGGGCCACAAGACCCCCTCTCGGCTACCGGAAGACGAACACAGTGTTGTCTTCGGGCTCGTCGTTCCAGCCGTCGGCCAGGGCGTCAGCGCGGGCCTCGTAAGCGAGGGCCGCACCGACCACGCTGTCGATCTTGCGGTTGGACTGCTCATGCTCCTTGCGGACCAGGCGATGGCCGCCCTTGCGCCGCATGTACGCGTTGCCGAAGTGCTCGATCACGACCGGGTCGCCCGAGTGCCAGGCGACGCCGTTCCTCAGATCGGCATGCAGCCGGTCCAGCGCGGCCGCCATCTGCACGTCGCGCCGGGTCTCCCAGGCGATCACCCGGGGGTCGTCCTCGTCGTCGTCCAGCTGCTCGGCGAGCGTGTCGATGTCGGTGCGCCACTCGTGCGGGTCGGCGTAGAGCCGGGACACCGTGTAGCGGGCGAAGGCCTCGCGGATCCGGGCGAGGACCTCTTTGCGGGGCACTTCCCACCAGTTGCCTTCGGGGCCGGTCGGCTTCGCCCAGATCCCGATCGGGAAGAGGAAGCCATCGGACATCCGGCATCCGATCAGGACCGTGCTGTCGTCGTTCAGCGAGCCGTCGAAGCCCAGCGCGATCGCGGTGCCCGGCTCGACCACCTCGGCGCGCGCCTGGCGCTCGACGACGTCGAGGGCGATCCAGGCGTCCTTGGTGCTCAGCGGCCGGTTCAGGTAGTAGCGGGCGGCTTCGGCGTCGTCGGCGCAGATCCGCGGGTCGCGCATGTTGCGGTAGATCCGGTCCAGGTCGAGCCAGGCCGCGGCCTCGCCGTACACCTGCCGGAGCTGGGTCTTGGTGTGCTTCTCGTCCTCAAGGTCGATGCGGCCCTTGGCCTCGCGGTGGTCCATCAGGACCGACGAGCTGAGCTCGCCCTTCTTCCAGGCGGTCAGAGTGTCCTCGAAGACGCTCTGCTCGCCCGGGCGGTACGCCGTCGACGTCTGCATCAGCCACGGCTGGTCACGCTTGCCGAGGTTGCGGCTGACGGTCCCGTACATGCTCTTGAGCTCGCGCAGCACGTAGAGGTGGGTCTCGTCGGCGCAGACCCAGGTCTCCTTGCCGCCGTCCTTCGACGCCGAGCCGGACGTGCACGCGCGGATCTCGCCGCCGTGGGGCAGATAGAGCGCGGTCGCCGACTGGTAGTTGCGGGCGCCGGAGACGCCGCCGTAGATCTCAGGGTGGTTGTCCTTGCCCCACTCGCCGCAGATATAAGCGATGTTCTCGAAGGTGTTGCCGGCCTGCGACTCCTCGGTCGCGAGGCACTTCAGCAGCGGGGTCTTCACCGGCCGGCCGACCGGCTGGCCGTCCGCGTCCCAGCCGTCGAAGCGGACCGGGCCGAGGGCCTCCGCGGTGCCGACCCAGCCGGCGAGCTCCGACTTGGCCCTTCCCTTTGGCCGGCTCAGCACCGCCTCGTCGTAGACCCGCCGGCCGGTGACCTCGTCGATCCGGTACGCCTCGACCAGGAACGTCAGCCACTCGGCATCCAGGTCGATCGGGTCGCCGGCGATGTCGCCCGGGCCGTGGCAGCAGTACTCGGTGATCCAGTCGGCGACGATGAAGCCCAGCGACGCCGGCTGGCCCTCCCACAGGGGCTTGAAGGGCACAATTACCTCGCTTGCCTGCGCGGGCAGGCACGCCGAGCGAGGTTCCATAAAATTCGGCCCACTTGCCTAGTGGCCTGCAGGAACGATGCCGAGCGGGCCACCCGTTCGCGTGTCGATACTTGTATGCGTGCGCGGGCAGGCATACGGTTCCCTGGTCGGCAGAGAGGGAGGTATGGAATGACTAGCAAAGACGAAGGCGTCGGGGCCGCACTCGGAAGACGGGGTGCGAGCAAAGGCGGTCAGGCGCGCGCTGCTCGACTCACGCCGGAGCAGCGTTCTGAGTCGGCTCGGGCAGCAGCAGAGAAGCGCTGGGGGACAACGACGGCTGTCGCGACTCACGAAGGCGAGTTAGTCATCGGCGAGGTCAAACTGGACTGCGCGGTTCTCGACGATGGGACACGTGTTCTCAGCCAGGGAACCGTGCTGGCCGCCCTTGGGCGCGCTCCGACGATGGGGCGTCGCGATGCGACGGAAGGGCGGCCGCCATTCTTGAGCGCCGCGAACCTGAGGCCATTCGTGAGTCAGGACCTCGTCGAACTCTCCAAGCCGGTTCAGTACCGACTGCCTGGGGCCAATCACCGCTCCGCTGGTTACCGCGCCGAGATCCTGCCAATGGTCTGCGAGGTGTACCTCGACGCCCGCCACGAGCGGGTACTCCTGCACAATCAGCACGCCACTGCCCGAGCTTCAGAGCTTCTGATCCGCGGCCTTGCCCGAGTCGGCATCATCGCCCTCGTCGACGAGGCCACGGGCTATCAGGAGGTCCGGGCACGACACGAGCTCCAGAAAATCTTGGAGGCTTATGTTCAGGCTGAGTTCCGTCCATGGGTTCAGACGTTCCCCGATGAGTTCTTCCGCCAGATCTATCGCCTGCAGGGCTGGGAGTTCCGGCCGGGCACCTCGAAGCGAACGCCGCACGTCGGAAAGCTGATCAAGCACTACATCTACGAGCAACTGCCCAGCGGAGTCTTGGAAGAGCTTGAGCGCATGAACCCCAAGAACGCCAACGGGCACCGCCCGCGCAAGCATCACCAGCACCTGACCGCCACGACCGGCAACGTGCACCTCGATCGCCAGATTTCGACAGTGACGACTCTCATGAAGATCGCGCGCAGCCGGGGCGAGTTCGAGGAGCTTTTCGACCGAGCATTCCCTCCGCCGCAGCCGCGACTTCCATTGGTCATCGAGCCGGCCGCCTACATTGACTCTGACGAGGTCGGTTGATCGCTGCGGTTAGCCCCCGGCGGCCGCGCGGAACTTGTCCATCGAGGTCACCTTGGCCGGCGCGGTGGTCTTGTACGAGCCGCGGGCGCCGCCGCGCTGCTGAGGCTTCTTCCCGGTCTTCTCATCGGGGAGCCGGAGAGCGGCGAGCAGCTGCTTCATCTGATTCGCCGTCGCGTTCGCCTGAGAAAGCGCCGCGTCGATCCTCAGCTCGAGGTTCCCCTGCCGGTCCTCGGCGATGACCGCCCAGTTCGGGACGTCGCCGCGCAGGACCAGGTCGAGCTTGTCGAGCCGGTCCTTCGCGCGGCAGGCCTCGAGCAGCTGGACCTCCTGCACGGCGTCCAGGTCGTGCTCGTCGGTGACGGCCTTCCACAGTGTACGGCCGCCGATCGCGAGGCCCCTCGGAGTCGCAGTCACGATGGGTTACCTCCTGGGGTGTCTAGGGAGGTTTTCAGGGGTCTGGACAGCGAGCCACCTCCCCGGCGGTACTGCTGACCTGGGGCTTTAGGGATTACCCCCCACCCTCCAATGTCACGCTGAGTCACTGAGATCGACGTCATGTCCGCTGACGTACGGTCCATCGGATCGTTCGGTCACGAATCCCATCGTTCCGTAGGACTTGCCGAGCATCGGATCGCGCGTGTCTCGCCATAGCTCGATCGCCTTGGCCGCGACGATATCCAGACCTTCGTCGCTCTCGACGATGATGGTGTGGCCAGCGGTGGTGATGTCCACCTTCGTCACGTACCTGGCCCTGCCCTCACTCGTGGCGCCGCCTCAGCAAATGACGGACATGGTGTGCGATCGATCGAGCGATGGCTTGGCGATCATCCGACAATGGAGGACGAGACCACCACCGCGAAGCCTTACTGCCACCCGTGCCAGACCGACGACGTGACCGTCACAGGACGTGGGAACGAGGCGATCGGCCCAGGCCTGTGGACTACGGATGGGCAGCGGGCCACCGTGCCGATCACCTACTTCGACTGCAACCGATGTGGTCGGGAGCAGTCCGTCATCGGCTAGCCGTGCGCTGCCTTCCCGCCGGCTGACCGGTTGCAGAGTCGGTGCTCAGGTCCAGTCCAGGCGGTCCGGTCCGGCGTGTGCCCGAGATCCCACGGCGCTTCTGCCGCGATGCGTCGCAGCGGCATGAGACAGGTGATGGCGTGGCAGTCGATCTCCTCGCGCGCCTCAAACCTGCGCTCCCACTTCCTGCGCAGCCTGTCGTGATCGGCGTCGTAACCGCGGTCCTGCCTGCTGCCTCGGGCAATCTCCGCCTGCTGCTTGCAGCGAGGGCACCTGCCCTTGGCCACCAGCTTCGGGCAGCTGCCCTGGTGGGCTGGGCAGGAAACGCAGGAGCAGACGTGCAGGGCTCGGCGTCGCATCAGCCGAGCAACTTGACCGCCACGGCCAGGAGCAGCAGGAGCGAGCTGGGGAAAGCCATAGCGATGGCGATGGTCCAGTCGCGCCGGCTCATCCGAGGGCGGGCATTGCGGGAGTAGTAGATCTCGCCACGCTCGTACAAATCCACGAGCCACCCCCTTGTGGCGCGGGCCGGGATCGAACCGGCGACCTCTGGGTTATGAGCCCAGCGCGCTTCCAACTGCGCCACCGCGCACCGGCACCAGACAGCAGAACGCCCACCGCAGCGAGGCTGTGGTGGGCGGGTCTGAAGACAGTGGTGCTACTGGCAGATGATCGTCCGGCCTGGTCAGAGCATTGTCAAGTCACCGCGCCGGCCGCCGTCGAGAACGGCTGCTCGGACTTGTCGCCGCGCAGGATCGGCAGGGCACGGCGTATGCCCTCAAGCGCCTCGCTCGGGCTTGGCCATGCCTCCGGCCTGGTACAACAGCTGTGGGTGAACGTCGCGCTGGTGCTCCAGTTCAATGACCATGTCCCAAACCCAGATGGGCAGGTCGGATTGCCTCATGCTGCTGCTCCTGCCTTGCGTCGTGCCTGGTCGATGAGGACGTCGACGACGTCGCCGACGCGGTAGAGCGGCCGCCCGTGCGGGTCGTGCCCGTGCGCCACGATCCGCCCGCGGGCCGCCAGGTTGCGGATGGCCGAAGAGGTGACCGGCATGTCCAGCGAGGACAGGCCGGCGGCCAGCGTGGCGGCGATGGCGAGGGCATCCTCGGCCTCACCGCGCAGCCACCGCCGGCGAGCGTCCATGTCGTGGACGGTCCCGCAGCCGCCGCACTTCACCGTCGACGCACCCTCAGGCGCGTAGAGCTCGAAGTCGCAGCGGCCGTCCTCGAGCTTCACCCAGCACGGGCCGGCATACGCGGCAGTCGGGGGGCGGTCGACGCACCGGGCAAGCAGGGCGGCCGCGGCGGAGAGCTCGTCGACGTAAGCAGCGGCATCGCCGTGCTTGCGGATCCAGTCGAGCTGGGTGAGCAGGAACTGCGCCGCCCGGGCCGCGGGGTGGTCGACGCGCCTGCCCCGGATGACGGCGCAGCTCTGGTGCCGGCAGCCGTAGCCGGCCCGGCAGAGCGGGCCTTCCATCATGCCTGGCATCAGCACCTGGATCTGCCGGGTCTCGGCGATGTCCCTGGCCGTCGTGGTGATGTCGTTGATCGCGGCGTACGCCCGGTTAGCCATGCCGGGGAGGTACGGCAGCGCTGTGGAGAGGAGTGCGCCGCGCTTCGGCTTGTCGAGCCGGGCCGCCCAGCCGTGGGTCATCACCGGCAGGCGCCGGCGCTCGTCGTCCAGGTCCTCGTCTTCCTCCAGCTCGGCCGGCGCCGGTGAGAAGCCGCCCCGTTCGCCGTGCTGGGCGAGCCGGGCGATGGAGGTCTGCACTTCGACGGCGAGGTCGAGACGGATGACCTCGGTGAGGTACTCAGCGAGAGACCGGGTTTCGCGGCGGCAGACGGTGGCGTCTGTCGGGTCGCCGCAGATCTCGCAGGTGGGCTGCTGCATGGTCACCTCGTTGTTCGGGTGGTGCTGGTGGTCAGGAGCAGGTGCATTTCTGGATCGAGCGGAGGCATCCGCGGCAGCGCCAGGTGTGGCCGTCCAGGTCGTATCGGCCGAGGTAGGTCTGCCACTTGCCGCAGGAGCACTGCGGGTTCTTGCCGCGCCGGGCGAGCTCGCGCACCAGCTCCTCGTCGGTCAGTGCCCGTGCCGCCTCGGCGGCTGGCGACGGCTGGCTTCCGTCATGTGCGCCCATCAGAACTTCGCCGCGCCGTGGATGGGATTTCTCTCGGATTTCTGGCAGTACGGATAGGCGCCGGCCCCACAGGGCACGAATGTGGGCCGCCGCTCGGCGTTGATCTCCTCAGTCCGCTCGGGGCCGACGACCTGAGCAGTGACGTCGCCAGGCTCGATCAGGTTGTAGATGCGCGTGATCATCCGCTCGTCCTCGATGGGCTTGAACGGGTGCGGGTAGTGCTTGACGAACTCGGCCGGAGTGCCCTTGAGCGGGTCGACGCCGAGGGCCATGGCCAGCCCCCGCAGGGCTTCGACTTCTTCGGTATCCAGGAACCCACTACCGAAGTCCAGAGTGCTTGTCAGCTCGTCGAACAGGATCTGAGCGGTCAGCTTCGGGATGGTGATCTGCTCATCGGTCACAATGACACCGCCAGCTCGTCGAGGTGGAAGGTGCGACAAGGCTGGTTGCGCAGCGGGATACCGCGGCGCTTGGGGCCGAGCAGAAGCACGTAGGTGACGCCCCGGCCGAGCGGGCCGTTGGCGGCGAGGATGGGCAGCGCGCTGACCCAGCCGGCCACCTCGTAGACGCGGTCCCACTCGTCGGGCCCGATGGTGCCGGTCCGCTTGCACTGGATGAAGAGCATCTGGCCCGGCTTGATGCCCAGCAGGTCGATTTTGGAGCTGCCCTTGGAGCCGGCAGCGCGGACGACCTCGTAGCCGTTCGCGGCCAGGTCGTCGCGGACCTTGTGCTCGAAACGCGTCCCCTGGGCGTAGTGGCTCACGCGAACCGCCGATCGATGGCCTCGATCCAGGCGGTCGCCACTGCAGCCACCTGGATCAGCTCGGCGCGTAGCTTGACCGGGTCTGCCTCGTCCAGCGCCTCGTAGACCTCTTCGCGCAGGATGTGGGCCCAGGTGACGGCGCCTTCCCTGGAGGCGATCTCGGTGGCCAACCGTGCAGTTGGGGCCAGCGCCTTGCCGGGACGCCGGCCGGTGCCGTCGGGGTGGTTCTGCTCGCCCCACCTCGCGTCCTGTGCCTGGCGCTCGCTGACGACCTCGGACAGCACCAGCATGGTCGGGCCGGCCGGCGCGCTCTCCTCGATGGCCTGCCGGACGTAGCAGGCGAGGTCGAGCGCTTCCTGGTAGGCGTCGACGAGCGCGTCGCGGCCGTTGTGCGCCTGTAGGGCGGTTCCGTAGCGCTGAATGCCTACCTGCTCGCGCTCTACGTGGTCCTGACGGACCAG
>Ga0247764_1000038_pt1 | contig 57523 bp, 36 predicted proteins | sample UWRJL051202B4_FD_179932 | JGI IMG/M metagenome (GOLD analysis project Ga0247764, IMG submission 179932) | Plant litter microbial communities from Arlington Agricultural Research Station in Wisconsin, United States - UWRJ-L051-202B-4 | ecosystem: Environmental > Terrestrial > Plant litter >... | reverse complement strand
ACTTTTTAACTGCGATGTAAATACTTTTTATCCTACCTCTTCAACACCTTATACTCATAAGCTCCCAGCGAAACGGTAGTACCGAGCGATACAGCCGAACCACTGAGTCCGTCTGTCCAGGTTGTGTTCTTCAGGGTATCAGCCAGCGTAAAGGTACGCGAACCATTACGCACATTGACGATCACCAGGTAACGTTCCTGGCCTGCCTCTCGGGTAAACGCCACAACATCGACCGAGGAGAAGTCCTGTAGTGTGCCATCGGTAAACGCGGGAGTACTGTTATAAACCTTGAACAGCTTCTCATAGGCATTCTCCATATCCGGGTTAGCCGACCAGTTTATCGGCTCCCGGGTGAAGAACGGCAGCTTCTCCAACTGCCCAACTTCCTGGCTGCTGTACACCAGCGGAACCGCGCTTGTAAAGATGGTAACCACCGATGCAGACAACGCTCCGGAAACACCGCCAAACAGCTCCACCGGCGTACCTTCGTAAGCCGACACATCGTGGTTGGTGGTATACCTTAACTTCTTCGCTCCTTCCGGTATAGCTTTATACTCGGCCTGGTGCGTGGCGATAACCGAAGTTGCCGCTTTACCCTCACCGTACACCTGCTTGAGGTTGGTATAGAAATCCCACGCATAGTTCATCTGAAACCCTGCGGTAAAGTTCTCCGGCTTTCCCCCCTCCGCGAGCAGGATAAGCTTGCGGTTTGGAACGGCTTTCAGCGCATCGATAGCCTGCTTCCAGAAGTCGGTAGGCACAAAGTCCACGGCGTCGCAGCGAAAGCCGTCTACATTGGCCTCGAGAAGCCAATACTTCATAGCGTCGATCATCGCTTTGCGCATATCTGTATTACTGTAGTTCAGCTCGGCAACGTCCTGCCAGTTGGTACCTGGTGGAACAATAATGTTACCCTGCGCATCCTGCGTATACCACGACTTGTTCTGCATCCACGGGTTGTCCCATGAGGTATGGTTGGCCACCCAATCGAGAATAACGGCAATGTTCCGTTCGTGCGCCTTGTCCACCAGCTCACGCAGTTTGGCCATATCGCCAAACTCGGGATTTACCTTGCTATAGTCCTGTACGGAATAGGGCGACCCCAACCCGCCGGCTGAGCGCACCTGCCCGACCGGGTGAACCGGCATCAGCCAGATCGTATTCACACCCAGCGCGCGGATCTGGTCCAGGCGATCGATCACGCCCTGAAAATTTCCGGCCGCGCTGTACGCCCGCGTGTTCACCTCATACAGAACAATATCCTCTACCGCCGGTACTCTGGCAAAGGGCACACCATACTGCTTCGGACCATCGTCACCCGGTGTCACCGGCTTCGGCGCATCATCATGATCGACGCCACACGCCAGCAACATCAGCCCTAAAAACCAAATCTGTTTCATCATCATAATACTCATGAACAAATACGTTATTCGTTAAACACACCGCCCTGTACAGGCGGCTTACTTAATTCTTTTTAACACTGTATTGATAAACATATGGCGCCTTTGAGCGGCTCAGATCCAGCGTGATGGTATAGTTGCCGTCTTCCGGAATAGTAATGGCTGCATCTGTCTGAATCAGTTGTCCTGTCAGCGAATTGCTGTCGGAAGGGCCATAGTTCAGGTCCCAGCCGTTGTTGGCTCTGAACTTCAGCGCGCCGGCAGTAAGATCTTGCGTAATACGCCATACATCGGCAGCCTGATCGTATGTCATCGCGGTCGAGGCATCCCAGCCTCCGGGCGATGCCGTACCGATAAGGCCCCAGGTAGTGACCAGCGTAATGTTATAGGTAAGCTTGTCCACATCGGCCGTGAGCTTATAGTAACCGGCCGTGCTAACGGAGAGGCCGTCGGCCAGACCGTCGGTAGTAAGAACGCCCTCCGTGCCTGAGAAACCGTAGTTGATGTGATCCCAATCCGGTGACGAGGTGAACTTGAACGCCGTGCCACTGTTGATATACACATAACCTTCGTATACATTATCGTTTATCGCATAGACGATCGGCGCATGCGCGGGATCCCATCCCTGGTAGCCGCCGGGCAGCCACAGCTTGGCGGGCTCATTATTGCGAACTTCCTTCCAGGGTGTAATCGTGATCCGTACCACACCGGATACAGTAGTATAGGTTCCGTTTATCGCCGCACGTACACGCAGTTCCAGTGAAGAAGCCTCGTTAGGCGTTACTTTCAGATCGTCCAGCAACCGGCTGTTGAAGCTGCTTAACGGAAGCGTGATCGAATCGTAAGCAGTTGCGCCAAGACTCACCGCGCCTGCAAAACTGCGGCCGGCTGAGTCGATCTCCAGCGTATAGGTCAACTGGGTGGCTACTCCGAAATCGGCCTCGCTCCAGCGGAACGTAATAGAATCCGACACCGAGTTATCCGCGGTAATGACTTGCGCGAAGCCGTTTTGCTGACTGGTAATGGCCGGAGCCGTGATATCGCTTTCGAGCTGCACCATATCCTGGTCTTTCTCGCAGGCCACGAGCATAAGCACGAAGGCCAGCAGGTATAAATAAGATAATCTCATGATTGCAAAGAATTAGTAACCGAAATTTTGAACCAGCTTCGTATTGATCGCGCGATCCGACGACGGTATCGGGAAGATGTCATAATGCGAATCGCTGGCGGCGCCGCCCTTAACATTGCTCTTCCAGTCCCATAGGTAAGCGTTACCCGTAAACTGTCCGAACCGTACCAGGTCTGTACGACGTTGTCCTTCCCAGTACAGCTCGCGGCCGCGTTCATCCAGGATAAACTGTAGTGTGAGGTCGCTTGCTGAAATGTTACCGGAAGCATCGCCATAAGCACGTGCGCGAATGCGGTTGATATATTCCAGGGCCAGGTTCAGATCGCCGCCCTGCGCGCCGCGCTTCACCGCTTCGGCATACATCAGGTACACATCCGCCAGGCGGAACAACGGGAAGTCTGTATCCACAAATGTATCGTTCTGACCCGGAGCGCCGTTGGACTTGACGTTTCTGAATTTGGTGCTGAGATAGCCTTCGGTGAACACTGTAGGATGATCGATCTCCAGTATTTGCCCATCCGTATAAAACAACGCGCGCTGATCCGTATCACCCGACAGATCGTCGAAGTGTTTCACAAACGCATTGGTGAAACGACTACCGGCCCAGCCGCCCGTGGCTGAAATACCGAAACCTGCCACCGGATCCATCGAGCCACCTACGGCCGCGTGAATGATAAACGTAACACCGCCGTAGTTCCGGGTGTTGTCGCCGTCTTCGGCCACGGGGAAAATGATCTCATTACGAAGCAGATCGTTATCGGCCAGGAACAGCTTCTCATAGCTGTCGGCCAGCGAGTATACGCCGGAGTTGATAATACTCTGGCAATAACCAAGCGTTTCAGAATACCGCTGGGTGCCTTTACCTAAATACACCTCGGCATTCAGCGTGAGTTTTGCCAGCAACGTCCAGGCTGCTGCTTTATCGGCACGGCCGTACTCGTTCTTACCGGCATCGGCCAGCGTAGGGAGAATGCCGGTGAGCTCCTTCTCGATATAAGCATAAAGATCGGCCCGTTTGATCTGAGGCGGCATATACGCCCCGGGCGCATCGGCCTCCGTAACAAACGGCACGTTGCCCCAGATATCCAGCGCGTAGTAATAGAACAATGCACGCATAAAACGAGCTTCGGCTATAAACCGATTTACCTCGCCCTGCTGAGACTCCGGCAGTCCGGACACACGCTTTGAAACCTCGCGGATAAACTCGTTGCAATAAGCGATATTGATAAAGATGCGCTGGTAAAGCAGTTGATTATAACTGTTCTGCTCGGACCAGTTGTGTCCATGAAACTCCATAAGCCCGGGGTCACCCCATGCCGAAATACATTCGTCGGTGGTGATCTCCTGGATGCTCCAGAACAGACGGAGAAAAGAAGTGGTGCCTTCATCAGGAGCCGACAGTTCCGGCATACCAAATTCGCCGCGCTGGCCGGTAAGGTTCATCGAGCCATAAAGCTTGGCCAGAAACTCCTTGTACGAAGCAGGATCTTTGAAAACGGATGTGGATGTAGTGATCCGCTTGTTCAGCGGCTCCGTATCCAGGTCGTTGATACACGATGTCACCAGCAGCGAAAGCAAGAGAACACCGGCTGTAAATCTATAGCGTTTCATAGAAGTGTCAGGGTTGGTTAGAATTGAGCATTAAGACTCAGGAAGAAAGAACGTGTTCGCGGAAAGAAATTGTTATCCAGGCCGCCGGATATCTCCGGATCAAGGCCGCTGTATTTCGTGATAACAAACACATTCTGAACACCGGCGCCTACACGCACATTGAGCTTGTCCTTATACAGGTTGCGGAAGCTGTAGCCGACGTTGATATTGTCCATACGGAAGAACGAAGCATTCTCGATATAATAATCGGAGAACCTCGTATTGAGCGCGGTCGTGAACTTTGTATCGTTCGCCAGCGTACTCACGTTGCTCAGGAAACCCAACGAGCTGTATAGGCCGCGATACGTGCTATTCGCCGCTACGTTGTTATAAACATAGTTGCCAAAGTTAGCGCGACCGGAGAATGCAAAGTCCCAGGCCTTATAATTCAGCCGTGAGTTGATACCCATAAACACCATAGGATCGGGCTTCTTGTAGATATACATATCGCTGGTGTTAATAATATGGTCACCGTTGCGATCTACATAGGCATCCTCCACAGGCTTCCCGTTCGCATCATAGATCTGCTGATACACCAGGAACGACGACCGCGGATACCCAACCTTCTGCGCCTGGATAGTACCCGAAGTGGTCCCTCCTACGTTGCCCAGCGGCACATAGAAGTTGGGGTTATTGCTTAGCGTCAGTTGGGTAACTTCATTTTTGTTATATGTGATGTTATACCCCACCATCCATTGCAAAGCATCGGTAGAGATGATCTCCGCCTGTAGGTTCAGCTCGATGCCTTTGTTTACGATGCTGCCCACGTTACTGACCACGCTGCCGGCAAAGTTGGTACCGGCCGACGGTGGTATGTACGAGATCAGGTCAGTAGACTTCTTCCGGTAAACATCCAGCGAACCGGTTATAACATTGCCAAAGAAACCGAAGTCAAGCCCGGCGTTAAGCGTGGCAGTGGTCTCCCATTTGATCCGCTCGTTATAAGCATCCGGGCGCAGTGTGTTATAATACATATCGCCCAGGCGGTAGCGCGACGCATTGTCGCTTCTTGTATACGTGGCGATATACGGGTAGTCGTTACCGGTAATATCCTGCTGACCGGTTACACCGTAGCCTACACGAAGCTTCAGGTCCGAAAGCTTGCTGAAGCCTTTCATAAACTCCTCCTGGTTCAGCTTCCAGCCCAACGCTACCGAAGGAAAAAGCCCCCAGCGTACATCTTTATTGAAGCGCGATGTAGCGTCGTCACGAAGTGTGGCCGTTACGATATATTTGTCATTGAATGTATAGTTCAGTCGTCCGAAGAAAGACAACAGGTAGTTTTCGGTACGATAGATATTGACACGGGTAGTCTCTTCGTTCTTCTCGTTCATCGTGGAGTCGCTGCCCGAGCTATAGAAGTGAGCCCATGAATAGCCGCCCATGACCTCCACGCGGCTGCGCAAAGCCTTCAGGTCTTTCGTATAGTTCAGATAGAAATCCAACAGTTGGTTTTTGGCGGAAGCTTCGTAAGGATTGTTACGTCCGCCGCCGGTGGTAGGCAGATAAACCCATTGTGTACTGTCGCGTACGTTGTTATGACCTTTTGTCTCGCTGTAATCATAGCCCAGGTTCAGCGTAGCCTTCAGGTTCTTGAGAAACGGAACGTCATAATCGAATTTTATGCCGCCGATGCTGCGCTTCACGGTAGAGGTATTGTTCGTAAGGTCGAGGCGTGCCACGGGGTTACCTGGCGCCAGGTCGATACTGTTGCCGTTAATACCGCCGCCGTTAGTCCACGTGGTATAACCGCGCCATCGGGTATTTCCATTGTATACCGGTTTGGTAGGATCGTAAGAGATCGCATCGCCGACAGCGCCCTGGTCGGCAAAGTTGTTGGCGTTATACATGCCCTTAACGTTGATACTCATCTTCAGAGCGCCCTTCAGCAAGCTCGGATCAATGCCGATGGAAAGTGTGGTGCGCTCGAAGTTATAGGTATTCAGAACACCGTCAGTGTTGTTGTAGCCAGCCGATACACGATACGGCACATTGCCCGCAGCCCCCGACACACTGAGGTTATGATCCTGACCGAACGCCGCCGACTTATAGATCTCTTTCTGCCAGTCGGTATTCGCGTCGCCTAACAGATCGGTTACCGCCGCATTACCCGGATATTGTTGGTTGATCAGCTTACGGAATTCGTCGCCCGTAAACACCTTTACTTTACGAGGCGCCGTAGCCACCGTACCGGTAACGGAATAATTCACTTTGAACTCGCGGCTGCCGCGCTTGGTGGTAATAATGATCACGCCGTTAGCCGCCCGCAGACCATAAATGGCCGAAGCCGAAGCATCCTTTAGCACCGTAAAGCTCTCGATATCGTTCGGATTGATCGTGGAAAGAATGTTTGGTGAGCCACCCAGGTTGGTATTACTGATCGGCACCCCATCGATAACGATAAGCGGATCGTTACTCGCGCTCAGCGATGACCCGCCACGAATCCGGATCGTTGATGTGTTACCCGGCGCGCCGCTATTGGTAGTAACCGAAACACCCGCGGCTTTGCCCGCCAGCAGCTCCTGTGGTGAGTTCACAACGCCCTTATTAAACGTCCGGGAATCTACCACTGCCAGCGCACCGGTAGCATCGGCTTTCTTTACCGTGCCATAGCCAACAACTACAATTTCGTTCAGTGTGGCCACGTCGGGTTGCAGCACGACGCTGATCGCCGTGCGGCTGCCAACCGTGATCTCCTGGGGGGCATAGCCGATAAACGAGAACACCAGCGTTGCCTCGTCTTTTACCTTAATGGAGTAGTTCCCGGAAGCATCCGTCACGGTGCCGTTCGTGGTGCCCTTCTCCAGGATATTTACTCCGACCAGGGTCGAGCCGTCGTCGCCCCCTGTGACCGTACCTGTGACGGTACGGCTTTGCGCCCGCGCTCCTCCCGCCGCTAACATCAGCAGAAAGACCGCAATCCAGTACAATTTTCCCATAAGTTTAGATAGAGTTTGTTTCCTAAATCGATAGCAAAGCGTAATCAAACGTTTGCATGACAAAGGAAGCGACCACCCCGACGGCCGTCAAACCATCTACCTAAAATCTAGATTTATTTCACCCAATCAACATCACACATAACTGATTTACAACACATTAACCACAACACTTCCACACCAAAATCTCACTCGCTTCAAGCCCCTGAACAGGCCCGAACAAATCCCGGCGCCCATCAAGGCGACCTGAACTGAATCTGAACTGACTCACAACCGAGTCACAACTGAGTGACAATTGGGTGACAACTGAGTGATAAGCGAAGTGCAACTGAACCAGAACCGATCCCCCTTCATCAGGCGCAGAACCTCGTTACGTAGGACGGCCGCGCCCGCCGAAGCACGTCACAAATCTAAATAGCCCGGATAGCCATTATTCGCTTCTCAAACTCCTCATTAGGAACAATCGACTTGTTGCGAAGGCGGGTCTTATACGTATAAATCGTCGTTACCGAATAGTCCAAAATCCTCGCAATTTTCTCATGGTCATGAATCCCCATCCTGATCAGCGCAAAGATCCGCAACTCGGTATTCAACAGTTGTCCTTCCTTCAATACAATCGCCTCTTCTTCTTTAAACAACGCATTGAAGTCTTTAACAAACGAAGGGAAGATCTTGAGAAACACCATATCGAAATTATGATACAGGTCTTCCCGCTCGCGCTTGATGTTGATACTGTCAACGGTAAACCGCAGGTCGTCCAGCTTTTTGGTCATCAGCTTCATATCCAACGACTTCTTCAATGCATCCAGCTTGGCGATATGATCCGCGACGGCCGCAAAGTAATACCACACATACTCTTCCTTGATATGGTTCGCCTCTTTCAACCGGTGGTTTGCATCGGTAAGCTCGTCGTTGGCCTGGGTAATGGCCTTCTTGGCGGCCCGCAGCTTCTTGAACTGCTTATAAATGATTATGGAAAAACCGATCGTAACCAGTGAGAGCAGTGTAATGACGGTCGAGTAGAACAACAACACCCGCCGCCGCGATTCCACGAGGTTGAGCTGCTTACCCTCGATGATCGGAAATACAGCCGCCACCTGGATCTTGCGATGTCGCGCACCATAATAGTTCGCATCCTCCATAGCCACCTTCACATACGAATAGGCATGCTCGATATCACCTTCGCGGTAAAGCATATCTGCCAGGTTCAATGTGGCAAGCGTTTCTTTTGTCGCCGAGCGAATGTCGGCGATGGCGGCCCGGATCAGCATTTCCTTCGACTTCTCTATCCGGTCGCTATAAAAATATATAAAGCTCAATGTACTGGCCGCCACGGCAAAGTCAGCGTCGCTCAAACCCGGTTGTGCCAGCATCGTCTCAAACGCTTCACGTGCTTCGGTCATCTTGCGCAGGTGCAGCAGCTTCAGCCCCGACATGTGCAGATACGGAACGGAGCCCTGTTTAACCCAAACTAATGCGGAGTCTATATATAGATTACCCTCATCCGTGTAACGACTGCTGTAAAATGCATCGCGATTGAAATCCGAAAGATCATACGACGTTCGCGCCCTTAAAAAATAATACGATACCTTCAGGCTATCCGACAGGTAGCGGGCCCCGATAAGCCGCAATGTATCCAATGCCTCGTTAAACAAACCCGACGACACCAGCACAAACCCCAGCTTGATCCGTGCATCGGCTATCTTATGCTTATCCCCCAGGTTATGGGCCAGCCGTTGCAACTTCCGCGCATACGCAAAAGCCGAATCATAATTCAGAGTCTTGTAGTCCTCGTATACACCGCGACATAACACATAGGCCGCTGCCGGGCTGCGCTCCTGTCGGAACCGGGCCTTCAGGTTCTCCATATGGCCCAGCCTGGCATACAGGATTGAATCCCGCCGGGCAATGATCTGATCAAGCTCCTCCAGCAATTCCGGCACACGCGGCTGCGAAATCACCTCCATACATCCCAGGCAAAGCACCATCAAAACAAAAAAGCGCATACAATAGCAGATAGTCTAGAATCCAATTCTTAAGGTAAATAAAAATCGAAGATAACCAACCCGATACCTCACCCAATTAACAGACCCTCCAAATCAAAAAACACCCATTCATTTATACTCCCCACACAAACACCTTTTTGTTTACACGCTTTCCCTTGGCAACAACACAAACATTAAATACCTTCCATACACCAACCAGAAACCTATGAAAGCACTCTGCTGCCTTTTCCTGTTACTGCTCGCCTCTACGGCATACTCTCAGTCCGCCAACGGCATTTTCGACGCCGACACCGACATCGGGTCGCCTAAACAAACGGGCACAAGTCAATACCACGCAGCAGACCAAAGCTATACACTAAAAGGTGGTGGTTATAACATCTGGTTCGGCCGCGACGAATTCAATTTCCTCTATAAAACACTGAAAGGCGACTTCATACTCACCGCCAACGTCGCCTTTGAAGGCGCGGGCACCGACCCGCACCGCAAGATCGGCTGGATGATCCGCGAATCGAAAGACGACAACTCTCCGCACATCAGCGGCACCCTTCACGGCGATGGGTTGATCTCATTACAATGGCGCGAGATCAAAGGTGCCTTCATGCGCGACCCGCAAGACGAGATCAAATCCATCAAGAAATACACAAGCACGCTACAACTCGAACGCAAAGGAAAGGAAGTGATACTCCGCATAGCCAACGCAGGTGAGCCGTTACAAATAGTCGGTAAACACACTATGGACAACCTGCCCGACGAAGTACTGGCGGGCCTTTTCATCTGTGCACATAACGACAACGTAACAGAAACCGGCAAAGCGTGGAATGTACGCATAGACCAGCCGGTGCCTGACAAATATAATCCAGACACGTCCGGCTACGTCGGCTCACGTCTCGAAACGCTGGACATCACAACCGGTATACGTAAAGTGGTCCACGAATCGAATGGCCGCTTCGAAGCGCCAAACTGGATGCCCGACGGAAAGTCCCTGCTCTTTAACGAAGGCGGCTCGCTCTACACCATCCCGGTACAGGGCGGCACACCCCAAAAGCTCAATACCGGCGATGCCAACCGGAACAACAACGACCACGGCATATCGTTCGATGGCAAGATGCTGGCGATAAGTAACCATCGTCAGGGCCTGCCTGGAGGCGGCTCATCCGTATATGTATTGCCGCTGCAGGGAGGTACACCAAAGCTGATTACCGAGCAAACACCCTCCTACTTTCACGGCTGGTCGCACGATGGCAAATATGTATTATATGTAGCCCAACGCGGCACACCTATATACGACGTATATAAAGCTCCGATAGCCGGAGGTAAAGAGATCAAACTGACACAAACGCCGCCCGGCGCCCACGTAGACGGTCCGGAAGCCTCACGCGACGGTAAATATATCTACTACAACGCCAGCAATACCGGCACCATGCAACTCTGGCGTATGAAACCCGATGGGTCCAACAAAGAGCAGGTAACATTCGATGACTACAACAACTGGTTCCCGCACCTTTCTCCAGACGGCAAGTGGATAGCCTTCATCTCCTTCCCATCCGATATAAACGCTAACGATCACCCGGCCTACAAACGTGTCATGCTCCGGCTGATGCCCACCACAGGCGGTATAGCTCCTAAAGTAATCGCGTTTCTATACGGCGGGCAGGGCACCATAAACGTAACGTCCTGGTCGCCCGACAGTCGCTCCCTGGCCTTTGTGAGTAACTCCGGCAAACCATAACCGGAGGCTAGCTTTCGGTTTGTAACAGTGGATCGAGCGCATCCCATACGAAACGCGTCTGCTCAACCATCTTGCCGCCAAAGTCCACGCGGTCACTATCCAGAGTCCGGGCACCTCTTGATATATAAAAGCCCTCGGCCGGAGTATTGCCTTTCAGTACCCAGAGGTAAACACTCCTGCGGCCGCTGCATTGAAGCTCTGTGGCTGCAGCGCGCATCAGCAGGCTGCCGGTACCCAGGCCCTTCTGGTCGGGACGAACGTGTAGATTATCGATCAACGCATCGTAGCCCGCTTCGGGCCTGTCCATAACGGCAATAAAACCAACGGGCTCACCGCTACGCTCTGCGATGAGCACAAATTCGTTCTTCTTCAGCCCGGCCATCTTACCAGCCCAGTGCGCCTTGCGCTCACCGGCCAGATCATTATCAAGATACTCGTCTGCCAAAATACCACGATAGGCACGCCGCCAGCTTTCCGCATGCAACGTGCCTATCGTTTCATAATCCTTCTCGTGAGCGTGGCGTATAATGGCCGCGTGGGTATTGGCTTTATCCATAATAACAAAGATTGCAAATACCCGGGAAAAGCCCTAACGGTAATACACTACATTGCATTCCGGCTTCAGCTTTTTGAAGCTCTCCACCCGCTTATCGGATACTTTGGTATTATAACATTTCAATGTTTTAAGGGGCAGCTTCTCCAGCGCGTCGAGAGACTTTACGGCAGTGTTCGAGCAATCTACATACTCCACATTGGTTAGCTTTTCCAACGCCTCCAGCGACTTCACCGGCGTACCGGAGCAGTTAAGCTTCTTCAGACTCTCCAGCTTACTCCATACTTCCGGGTCCTCGATAGGCGTATTGGATATATCCAGGTCTTCCAGGCCGGTAAGCTTGCCTATCGGCCCGAACTTGCGTATAGGGCTTCGGGTAGCATGCAGCGCCTTCAACGTAGTCAGTCCTGACAGCGGTCCGACATCGCTGATCCGCGTTTCCGAAAAATAAAGATCACGTAGTCGAACGAACATAGTCAGCGGCTCCAGCGTGCTTATGGCCGCTTCATTAAAGTGCACAGACTCCAGCTCGGCCAGACGATGTAATTCTTCACGCGTGGGCCGATCTCCCACCGGCACCTGTGTTTGAAACACCTTGCGCCAGGCATCCGGCAAGGCCGTCCACCAATATTTCAATGTATCGGTTTTGAATACTATGAGACAGGCGCCGTTCTCCTTCAGCAAGCCCCGCACATCGTCCTGAGACGTGGACGTATGATCGACATACAGGCGCTTCAAGCCTGACAAACCATACAGTGGCTGTATAGTACTTACCTTCGTATCGTCAGCAAACAGTACTTCGAGGTCTGTAAACCGCTGCGCTACCGACAGGTCACTCACTTCCGTTTTCCGTATATCCAACACCCGCAGCTCGCGATGTTCTTTTAGCGCCTGCAGGTCTTTAATACCCGTACCCGACGCATTCACAACGGTGAGCTTACGCAGCATACGCAGCGGCTCCAGGTCACGCACGTCAGGATGATTGGATATATTGACAGAGTCTGTTGTAGTCATCGCTGCCAGCTCTTCCTTGGTCGGCTCCGTATTACCCTTCGATGCCGGGCGCAAAGCACTCTTCCACACCGCCGTCAGTCCGTTCCACCAGCCTTTCAGATCCTCGGAGTCTGTGATTACCAGCACGCCCGGATGAGCCGCCATAAACGCTTCCCCTGCCGATCGCGTAATCCGGCTGTGATCGGCATAAACACGCTCCAGCTTCGCCAGCTTTTGCAGCGGTTGCAGATCGGCAACAGGTGTATAGTTCACAGATACTACCTGTAAGCTATTCAATGCGGCCAATGCACTGACGTCCGCAACGGCCGTACTATCGGCATACAACACCTCCAGCAACGTGAGCCCCGACACCGGGTTAAGGTTTCCTATGGCGGTCTGCGAGGCATTGAGCTCCGTAAGCTGTGTGAGTTCCTTCAAGGGGTCCAGGCTGGCTATACGCGTACCGTGAATGTCGATATGCTTCAACGTAGTCAGCATATTCAACGCACTGAAATCGCTTACATCAGTCCTGGCCATCTCCAGGTTCTCCAGCGCCGGCAACTCCGGTAACACAGTAATATCCTGAACCAGCGTGGCGGTAATATTGAATCGCGCCAGCTTATCGCAATACTTGAGCCCTGAAATGTCCTGCACCTTCGTATACGACAGGTCCAGCTCCGTGAGCTCCGTCAGATTGCGGAGCGGCGTAATATCGGTAATACCCGTATGCGACAGGTTCAGCGTACGCAAATTAGCCAGACCCGCCAGCGGATCGAGCGACTGAACATACGTATTGCGGCTCAGGTCCAGCGCATCCAGCGCCATCATGTCCTTTATGTTATTCACTGGAACACTGTCGGTAGTAATATTGAACCGGCGCTTGAACACCGACTGCCATTCGTACGACAACTGCTTCCACCAGTTCACCTCCGCATTCTTTTGGATAGACTCGTGTGTATACATACTCACGATCTTCAGATCCTGGTCTTCCGGCAAATAGTTGATCTCGATAAAGCGCTTGAGCGTCGAGTTTATCTTTTGTCCCTCCGAGGTGGTGCCCTGAAGTTTCCGTCGTACGGTAACTGTGTAAAACAACGTGTTACCGGCCGATGTTTCACCTTTCAGGTCTTCGATCTCCAGCTTGAATGCGGCGTCATCAAAGAAGAAATCCACGTCTTTCAGATAGGCCTGAACATCTTTATTGGTGATGGTCTTACGGCCCTCGTCAAGGTCGTCTTCGATCTGGACCTTGCCATCGCGGAAGATCTTGGTATAACTTTGTGTAACCAGCACATCTTTATCGCGGGCCGAAGTCTGTTTGCTGCCAAGGGTATTGAGCACATATTCCAGAAACGCCACCATATCACGCACCTTCGCCTCATGCTCTTTCGCATCCGGACCAAGCTTTGTGGTGGTCGTCGTCTTGGATGTCTGAGGTTGAGGTTTGGTTGTTTGCTGCTTGGGCGTAGTCTTCTGGGGCTGGCTCTTCGTGGGCTTCTGTGTTTTAGACTTACCCTTCTGAGCCTGCGCAACCCCTGCCGATATCATCAGCAGAAATATGGCAAGTACCCACAGGCTATTTCGTTTCATAATAGAGATGCTTTTGTAACAGGGTTTTATCATTGGGGGCGCTGAGCTTTACAAGGCTTGAAATAAGCCATCCGTTGTTATAACCAGCACGGTTGAACTGCGAAAGCTCGAAGTACCAGCCGTCGATCTGGAAGAAATGAAATTTAACATGGTCCACCTGCTTGAACTTCAGGTTCCCCTTTTTGACTTCATACAGGAACACGGACAGGTGATCGGGCCGGAACCGTTTTACGGTGAACTGGCTGATGCTATCGGTGGCCGCAAAGGCCTTTCGTAAATTCATAAAATCAAGCTCATGGCTCATCGGATGAATGAACCGCCCGACGCGTGTAGTATCCCGCTGAAAATAGGGATCGAACATATCCGCATGTACCTTGCTGATAACCCACTTGCTGCCGCCGTGGTCCTGCTCCAGCTCCATAAACAGCGTAACCGTCTGGTCCTTGCCATTGAACGTAAAGATGGTCTGCACCTCGGCAAACCAGTTGGGTCCATGAAAATCCAGTACCGCAGGTGGTGTCTTCTCCAGAACAGCCTTCGCGAACTGTACCTTCAGGTCTCCGGTAATTCCGCTGTTGCTTTCATCGAACAGGATACCAAGGTACTTCTTACGAAGCTTCACGCTGCGATAATTTTTATCGCGGGGATAATAGCGGTTGCCCTTCTCATCCTCCTCTCCGTTAAATCTTCTGAAGAATTGATTGACCTGCTTGGTTGCGGCGTATAGCCTGCTTTCATCCGCCATATCCCCTGTGAGCTGAGCCCGCATGGGATATGCGAATGAACATAAGATCACAAGAAAAACTATACGGTAGATCATGCGCTTGTTTCCGTAACGCGGATATCGCCCAGCATTACATCCCAGAACTCTACAGTCCGGCCCTGTATCTGGGTCTTCTTGCGTTCAACATAAATTGTAATATCCTTCTTGGTGGTGTCTTTATACTTCAGACCGTCGTCTGACACACCTTCAAAGCGTTGATAGATTGTTACAACGCCCACATAGCGGCCGTCAGGCTGACGCTCCAGGTCGCTTATATAATGAATGTTGTACCACTGAATGGTTACACGGTCATAGTTCAGTGCCATCAGGCGTTCAAAATATTTACGCACCTTGTAATAGGTAACTTCCTTGCGGTTGAGCGACGAAACACCCATTTCGCTCTCGGGTGTAAAAAGCTCTTCCGCACGATCCATAACCCGGTTTGCTTCCGAAAAAGGAGTCTTCTTATTACCGATTATACTGATGTATTTACTAAGGTCGCGCACCTTCTCAAGAGCCAGCGAGTCGATAGCCTGCTTGCGTTCCGGGCTGATCTCGCCACCGCTCTGCGCCAGTGCCGCACCGGCCAGGAAAAATCCAAGAACAAACGCGCCTAAAGATTTATTCGTAATCATGATGTAATTTAATTAGAGTGTATACTGTTTGCTTTTAACGTACCCCGCTATTTCAGTTTAGTAAGTTCGACCGCAGTGATCTTGCCCGCGCCATCGAACTCGAGCTTGTCGATCTTGTTGGCATTTTTCTGCTGATCCTTCAGATAGTTCAGGTAATCGCGTATCGTCGTCGGGCGATCATAGTCCTTCTGCCCTCCTGACTGGCTGATGATGATCAGCACGGGCGTATCGGGTGACGCGAACATAGCCAGCGCCTCGTTAATACTGTTGTTGGCTGCGGTGGAGTTACCCGACCCTGAAATAGAGCTGAAATAGCGCTCCAGGCGGGTATAAGGCTCATTCTTTTTGGCTGCAGCATCGCGATCTGCCTGGGCACGGGCCTCTGCCTCACGACGGGCTCGCTCCTCTTCCTCACGCTCACGCTGTTTTTTTGCTGCTGCTTCCTGCTCCATACGTGCTTTCTCAGCTGCCGCATTAGAAGCCTCCATAGCCTTCTTTTTACTTTTGCAACCCGCGCCTGCCAGCATAAGAATAACCACTATCGTCATCATTTTCAATCCCGACATACTCCGGATGTAAAGCATGGTGTTCTGTATCATAATCCTGTATCGTGTTTTTTTATGAACTTAAGGACATAAATTATTGTGCCAATTTTGCGAAGCACTGAAAAATTCGCCCCTCATACCTGAACGACGCCACCTATAACCTTATTGTATACCGCATATTATCCCCTTCTGTAGAAAGATTCCACAAATCGCAATCATCATAAACAAAAATCGTCTGCCCGATACAATCAGGCAGACGACTATTTAAATCGGCGATTTCTATGACTTTTGCCCTACCGCACAAACTTCACACTATAAACCCCACTCTCCGTCGTAACCCTCGCCACATAAAGCCCGCTCTTCAACCCTGCCACATCCACACGCTCCAGCGTGCTCCGTCCGGAAATATCGCTGGTAAAATATGTTCTTCCTGACATATCGATAATCCGCACGTTACGTATGGCTTCCGTAGCCTGTACTGATAACTGCGTACGGGTCTCGTTCGGATACACCCAAACATGTGCGGCTTCCTTTACCGTTTCTTCTGTACCGGTCGCCTCTTCTCCGTGAACGCGGATGATCAGGCCTCCCTCCGCCACCATGTGGAACGTGATCTTCGACTGATTGCTTACGATGGCAATCTGCTGTGTATACACCCTCGCATCACTGTTCGAAAGGTCTGTATCATGATAGATCTCTGCAACCCTGTTCGTACCTCCTGGTAAAAACGAAAAGTCGATCTCTATATCTCTTGCATCGTGATTCGTCATTGCTCCCACGTACCACTCCTGACCTTTCTGCCGCGCAAACGCTGCGTACTCGCCTACACTGGCGGCAAGCGGCACAGATCTGTCCCACGTACTCGGCACATTCGCCAGGAAACCCAGCAGATCAGTGTACTTGCGGTATTCGATAGGCGAGTCGCACAGATAGGCAAGCGGCTGATCGAACATGACATACATCGCCAGCTCATGAACCCGCGTACCCATCGTCATCGGTATGCCGGTGGGCACAGGTTTGAATTGCGAGCGATGTACGTTGCGCATAGAACCCGGTGTGTAGTCAAACGGCCCGGCCAGCATACGGATAAATGGAATCTGTAGGTGATAATCCGGGTTGGCCGTATCATCCCATTTGGTAGTCTCGTTACCGCGTACCGCTTCAAAGTTCATAATGTTCGGATACTTGCGTTCCAGTCCTGTAGGCTTGGGACATCCGTGAAAGGCGATCATCATCTGGCGCTCAGCACAGGCTTTGGCAAGCTGCTCCAGCCAGTTGATGGCCACCTGGTCGTCGCGCTCGATAAGGTCGACCTTAACCCCGGCAATTCCCAGGTTCTTCAATTGACTCAAACGATTAGGATCCTGCACGGGCAGGTTTATAAAGTCCCATGCAAATACCTTTACATTTTTAGAGGCCGCGTACTGACAAAGCTGCGCGGCATAGTCCGTGCTCCAACCCGCATCCATCGTAATATACTCCAGCTTGTTCTGGGCCGCGAAGTCAACATAGACCTTGTAAAGCGCCAGGCTCAGGTTAGCCTCCCCCGAAGGGATCGAAGAACCTTCGAGTATAGCATCATGCCACCACTCCCAGGCAGACTTACCCGGTTTGATCCAGGAAGTATTGGTAATTACTTGCTCGCTTGCCAGCTTGAATACAAGCTCGTTGGTAAGCAGATCTTTGTCATCTGCCGACACGATAACCACGCGCCAGGGATACGAACGTGTGCCCGATGTGCGCGCCAGGAAGTTCTCACGCGACGTTACACGGTGATATTTATACATATCATTCTCGTCCGATACAGTCTTCGGGTATTGCGCCCACTTGCCGCGCACGCCGGTGCCTGCATTGCGCTCCAGGTACATACCCGGATAATCCAGTAGGTCCGACTCCGCAATGGCTACACGCAAACCGGCGTCCTTGAACGTAAATAAGGTAGGCGTAATGGCAAATTTATCCGTCGATATGTCGCTCAGCTTATCATAGGTAGTGTAAGCCCTCTCCCATGATTGCATGGCGGCATCCGCTTCCGGAAAGATCACTGCGGGAGACACGGCAAAGTTAAAGTCGGCTCCTTCAGACACTACTACAACATTGCCCGGCAGCACTGTCTCAAAACGATACGCAACGCCTTCGTTATAGGCCCGCACGATGAATGAATATGAGTCTGTAAAGTGAATAGTAAGCTCGTTGAACTCGTCGGTAATATCGTTCTTACCGTACACACGGGTAATGGGTTCGTTTACCGACCGGGTCTCCGTATTCTGTACGGTGCCGTTTGCCCCGAGCGTAAGCCCGTTGTCCAGCGTAATCGAAACAACGGAGGGTGTGATGAGCGATACGCCATCGTAGGCAACCGCATAGGTGATCTTATCACTCACCGAAACGGTGGCCACCAATAATTCGTTTGGCGACTTCACCGTGTATGTCTGGGCATATGCCTGGAGCATAATACTCAGAAAGATCATCAGCAAACCGCAACGTAAATAAGTATAGAATCGCATAACCAGTATAGTTTATAGGTTTCAGGATGTAATAATGCCGAATTGGAAAACGATCTCATGTCTGTACCGCTCTCCTGCCTCCAGCACGGCAGAAGGAAAATGAATATGGTTCGGACTGTCAGGATAGTATTGACATTCAAGACACAAACCGTCGAACGCTCTATAAGGCCTGCCATGATGGCCCGCGTGATCGCCGGCCAGATAATCGCCGGTGTACAGAAGCACACCGGGATATGATGTATACACTTCAAGCCTTCTTCCCGACTCCGGATCGTATAGGATGCAGGCCGCGCTATCGTGCAGGTGTACCTGCTCGTCAATAACGTAGCATTCATTAAGGCCTTTTATACCTTCGGATGTCTGCGTGAGCCTGTCGCCCACATTGGTATCGTCGAAGGCCAGCGTGGTCACGGGTATGATACGGCCCGTTGGTAAATAGCCCGCTCCGCCTTCCAGCATCTGCTGAGCCTTTATCGTAAGCCTATGGTTGAATATATTCTCACGGCCACCGGAAAGGTTGAAGTATGCATGGTTTGTAAAATTGGCAATGGTCAGTTTATCTGAAGTAGCCGCATAGGCGATCGAAAGCGCCTGATTGTCGTCCCACGTGTAGTCCACGCGCAGTTTCAGGTTTCCGGGATATCCGCCGTCGCCATCCGCGCTGGTAACGGTAAACGAAACACCATCGGGCAGCAAGGCAAAATCGAAAACGCGATCATGTAAACCGCTGGGGCCACCGTGGTTGGTGTTGGCACCATCGTTGGCCTCCAGCGAATACACCGTATCGTTCAGCGTGAACCTCGCGTTACGGATGCGGTTGGCAAAGCGACCGATCGTGGCACCCATATAGGTGCGGTCGCTTGTATATGCCTCCAGGGAGTCATAACCCAGCACAACATTGTCAAGGGTGCCCTTCCTGTCGGGCACGCGTACGGCAACCAGTGTGGCGCCGTAGTTGGTAAGCTCCACTATGGCACCGTGCTTGTTTTCAAGCCGGAAGCGATAAACGTCCCGTCCGCGGTAGCGTCCCCAATGCGTATGTGTTATGTTGGTCTGCGCCATGACTGTTATATCGTATTACAATACAGGGCGAAGATATAAAACCGCGCCGCCACCTTCCGCCAGCGAAAGGTCCAGTGCCGTTGTAGAATTTACCTGCATGGTTTTATGGTCATATTGCGAGGCCTCCACACCGGCGTTCTTACCGTCTGTGTATACCTCTGCCGTAAACTGTTTACCCTTGGGCAGGAACGAAAGATCGATATGGAGCGAGCGTGCGTCCCAATCGGTCATAGCGCCCACAAACCAATCCTGTCCCTTACGCTTGGCCATCACGGCATATTCGCCAAGACGCGCCTTCAGAACACGCGTATCGTCGAACGACACGGGGACTGCAGAAAGGTAGGTCATAATATCAGGATACTTCCGGTATTCCGCAGGCGAGTCGCAAAACATTGCGAATGGTTCGTCGAACACCACGTACATCGCCAGTTCATGGCAGCGTGTTCCCTGGGTAGATGGCAAACCCGGATCAACCGGTTTGAATGCTGCCTTCGACGCATTGCGCATAGACCCCGGGGTATAATCCAGAGGTCCGGCTATCATACGGATAAACGGGAACATCAGGTGATGCCTCGGGTTGGCCGTATAATCCCACTTGGAACATTCGGCGCCGCGAACAGCTTCGTAGTTCACTATATTCGGATAGGTACGCTCCAGCCCGGTGGGCTTGCTACACCCGTGAAAATCTACCATAAGCTTATGCCGTGCGGCGGCCTGGGCAATGACCTCGAACCAGCGTATGGCCTCCTGGTCATCGCGATCGAAGAAATCTACCTTGATCCCCACAGCACCCCACTGCTCCATCAGGCCAAGATACTTATCCGGATCCTTGACAAGCGTGGACGCCACGCACCACAGGAACACACCCACACCCTTCGACTTACCGTGATTGATAACCGCCTGTATGTCTACTTTGGGATTGACTTTGGAAAGATCGAATATATTCGACCACCCCGCATCGATCATCATATACTCCAGCTTGCTGGTGGCGGCAAAGTCGATATAGTGATTATATAATGCCGTGTTTCGATTATCCATACCGCTGGGGATGCCGGCATCGGCTACCATCGCGTCATGCCACCACTCCCATGCAGCACGACCAGGCTTAACCCAGGAAATATCTTTTAAAACAGTAGGTGTAGCCAGTTTGTAAACAATATCGTTCGACAACAAAGTCCGGTCGTCGTTCGAAGCAATGATGATACGCCACGGGTATGCACGCGTACCGGTTGTCTGCGCGATAAAAGGTTCTCTTTCCTTTACCACCGACACAAAGTTACCCCAACTGCCCATCACTGTTTCTTTCGGATACTGCGCCCAGGCACCCCGTATTTTTCCGCCGCGCTTCTGTACGTACAGACCAGGATAATCCATCAGGTCCGATTCCGCCACTACAACACGCACTGAATCGTATGAGAACAATACCGGCGTAAGTGCACGTTTTTGTTCAGGCATACCCTTCAGCGATGGGTACTCTACATAGGGCACTTCCCACGACGTATACACATCCGTCTCCGGATAGATCACGCCAGGGTCTTTCACCACATTAAATACTGCCTGCTCGTCAATAACTTTTACAGGCTTATCAAAACGGGTCTTGAACCGGTACGCAACACCCTCATCATACGCCCGCAGCACCAGCGACCAATCCGAAAACTCGAGTTCCATTTCTTCATACACATCCGCAATCTCGCGGTAGTTGCCATACGGCAATACGATCTTGCCCTTGTGTTTATCCCGCTTCACATTCTTCACCAAGGCCTTCGGTCCGATAGCAATATTATCAAGCGTCATCCCGATAGCCGACGACGCGACGATCTCCTTACCGCGATACATCACCGAATACCGCACACTATCATCGACCGTAACCCGCAGTGTCAGATTCTTATCCGGCGACTGCACCTCCAGCACACGAGCCGGCTTCACAAAGCCCGACGCCAACAAAAACAATGCCCCCGCTACACATGCCACCAAAGCAATAACTCCGATCCTTTTCATGCTATAATGTATCATCTATTCACAAATCCCTGACAAACTATCCTGACCATCCTAAAATCCTTTAAATCCCAGTCAAACAACAGGGAGAGCCCATGCAGGCTCTCCCCAATAACCTAAACCTACTTATCTCGATATATAACCAGGATTCTGGTCAGCATCATCGATATCGTCATTCTGTTGGATTTCCGACAGCGGTATAGGATACCGGCTGTTGAACGGTTGAATTGTATTAGACTCTCTCGCCCACTTGTTCCGCGATTTAACCAGGTCTACAAGCTTACCCGTACGGATAAGATCGATACGACGCCATCCTTCAAAGCACAGCTCCCGCATACGCTCGTCCATGATCTTTGTGCGGAACTCATCCTGGCCAATGCCCGAGCTCCACTTCATGTTATCCGGCAGTGTTCCGCCCCAGGCACGGGTACGCACAGTAGAGTTCACGATGTCGACGGCCTGGCCGGTTGCTCCCGTTTCATTCAAACACTCTGCATAACAGAGCAGGATGTCGGAGTAACGCAGGTAATAGATGTTCTTGCCCGAATACCAGAAGCTGTTGTTATCGTCAAGACGGATGTCTTCGTACTTCTTAATGTGCGGATCGAGCTCGTCGCCACCAAAGCCTGATGGCAGTGTAGCCGCTACACCCTTGTAGGTAAAATCATACCGTACGCTCGCGTTTTTACGAACGTCGCCGTCTTCCCAAACACCGCCCTGGTCAGCCGTTTTATAAGCGTATTCCGTAGGCAGAAGCAGATCGTAACCGCCAAAATAGCAATAACCGTTACCATTGGTCAGCGCACGCGAACCGGTTTGCCACTGGCATTGGTTGTTGTCAGGATACGTATTATTGAACTGGAAGCTATAAACCGACTCTGTAGGATTGGTAATATTCGGATTCCAAAGATCGGCATAGTTCGTTGCCAGCTGATATTTACCGCTGGTCACTACGGCCTCGAACTGATCGCGTGCCTTTGCAAAGTCGCGCAATCCCGATTCCGGCAGGGCCGACATGTATACCTTGCCCAGCAACGCCTGTGCGGCACCTTTCGTAGGGTAACGCGGATCGGATTGATTCATGGGTAAAAGCTCAGCAGCTCTCTGAAGATCACCGATGATCACGCCGTATACATTCTGCAATGACTGGCGGGAGTGATCTCCGCTATTATCCAGGTCTATAAGCGGAATTTCACCCCAGTATTGCACCAGCTCGAAATATGTCGCCGCGCGGACAAACGATGCCTCACCCAGCAGCACATTGGCGCGCTCACGGTCTTTATCTTTTATATCGGTGTTCTTCTGTATGGCATCTATGATCTGAGCAGTAACACTTATTACCGGCCAGCGGGCGTCCCACCAGCCACCGATAGCCGTATTGCTGGGAGCAAAGAAACCGTTGTATTTATCCAGGCCTGCCTGCTGCGCGTCGGTCAGTACCTGGTAAGCACCTTGCTTTGCCTCATCCGTACCCAGCGTTACGATAAAGCCCGGGCGATCCTTGCGTGTGTTCCGCCAGTTGGTAATGGCTCCGAGAAGCAACGGCTCCGCATTGTCCAGATTACCCAGGGCTTCGTCGCGCGTCAGCGCTGTCTGCGATGGCTGGTCCAGGAAGTCCTGACACGACATCAGCGTAACAAACACCAGGCAGAACAGCCGTATTGATAGTATATTCGTTTTCATCTGTTGTTGAGTTTAAATATTGTACTGACGTCCTAGAAGCTGAAGTTCACACCGGTAACGAACATGCGGCTCATCGGGAAAACGTCGCCCACTTCCGGATCGTAACCCTTGTACTTGGTTACCAGGAACACGTTGTTGCCGGTTACATAGATCCGGAGGTTACGCATGCCTATCTTGCCGAGGCTGGCCTCAGGCAGTGTATAGGCCAATGTCAGGACAGACAACCTCAGGAACGACGAGTTTTGTACGCTCCAGTCTGTATCGCCCACACCGTAGCGGGAGCCGCCGATATAAGCACGCGGCACGTTGGTATTGGTGTGCTGCGGCGTCCAGCGATCCAGTTCGTCAGGGTGAGCCGTGGTAATACCATTGCCCGACATCATACTTTCATAGAGATAGTTTATGCGCTTGGAACCGTAGTTATAGGTAAAGATCGCGTTCAGGGAGAAGTTCTTCCAGCTGAAATCGGTCGTAAAGCCGCCATAGAACTTGGGATCTTTGCGGCCTACCACCACGCGGTCATTCACATCGATCACATGATCGCCGTTGATATCCTTAGGCATAATATCACCAGGTTGTATCGTGCGGCCACCCAGGTCGAGCGTGCTCACATAGTCCATGTCAGATTGCTGTGCGATCTTGTCGTACTTCATCACATAGATCGAGTTCACCGATTGGCCTACGAATAAGTTACCTTCACGCTGTATCTCCACGCCGGTATAGCCGCCCTTGTTGTAGATCGCGTTCACATCGCCGTAAAGCTTGGTGATCTTGTTGCGGGCCGACGAAAGGTTAGCCGATACGCTCCAACGGAAGTCGTTCACATTGAGAACCTGCGCATTCACAGCGAACTCCAGGCCTTTGTTCGTCATTGTGCCTACGTTGTTTATCGTATAGCCGAAACCCGATGTGGCAGACAGCGTTTGTTTTAACAACAATCCTGAGTTTTCGATATGAAAGTAATCGGCGGAGAATGTTACACGGTCATTCAGAATGCCGAGGTCTACTCCGATATTCAACTGCTTTTGTCGTTCCCATTTCAGGTTCGGGTTACCCTGGCGACCGTCATAAACATTGTACGTTACAGAGTTGTTGGTATATGCGCTGCTGTATAAAGTCTGGTAGGCCTGATTCGGAATATTCTGGTTACCGGCAATACCGTAACCCGCACGGATCTTGAGCAGATCGAAATTCAGGTCTTGCATGAAACTTTCCTCGGCAAGATTCCATCCCAATGCAACAGAAGGGAATGTACCGTCCTTGTGACTGGTGGCAAACCTGGACGACTCGTCAAAACGTGTAGTCACCGTTGCAAAATAACGATCTTTGTAAGAGTAATTGATGCGGCCGATGTAAGACATCAGCGTGTTCGTGGTGAAGTCGGAAGCCAGGTTGAATTTATCTTTCAGAAAGGCTGCGCCCAGGTTCTTATAGCCCCGGAGATTGTTGGCAAAGCCCATCGCATCGACCTGGTTGTAGTTCCAGTCGTTCTTTTGAGCGCTGACGCCGGCCAGGAACGAAAAGCTATGGTCTTCAGCAATGCGCTTCTCGTAAGTGATCGTGTTGTCCCACTGCCAGTTCAGCCAGTGGTCGTTCCGTTGCTGAGCCTTTCCCTGAGAACCCTCACGTATAGACTGCCCGATATCATTCGGTGTATACCAGAAAGTCCGTCTTTCCATCGCATCTACCGAAAACGTGGTACGTGCCACCAGACCAGGCAGAATAGTAGCCGAGAGGTAATTCGTGGTCATTACACGATTGGTTACACCATCGCCCTGTATATGCAGGCTTCGTAGCGGATTGTACAGGTCCTGGCTCTGCGATCCGGCCCATGACAGATAAGGCACTGTATCGTTAACCGGTTGGAACGGATTAGCCTTGTTGGCTACTGCAAATACCGAGCTATCAGCGTATGTTGAATTGGCTCTCGAGAACGTTGTGTTCGTACCTACCTTAAGCCATTTTTTAAGATTCTGCTCGAGGTTGATCTTGCCGCCATAACGTTGATATCCCGCGTTTTTGATCAGGCCGTTTTGACCGGTGTAGTTGAAGCTTACATAATACGAGCCATCGTTGGTACCTTTCGAAAAGGCTACCGTATGGTTATGCTGCGTACCGGTACGCGTAACCGGATCCAGCCAGTCATAGCTTTTACCTGAACGATAGGTATTGAGCTCGTAGTCGGCAAAAGCACCACCTGGCGCCGTCACGACATTGTTGATATAATCCTGACGGTTGCCTGTCGGGTTGCTATCCATAAACTGATTGCCATAAGCATCTACCCGCAGATTGTAAAGATCCTGCGCGCTGAGCTTCGGCATGGTTCTGCTGAATTCCTGAACACCTACCCAGCCATCATACGTGATCTTCGCCTCGCCTTTCTGACCCTTCTTGGTCGTAACGATCACCACGCCGTTGGCGCCACGCGAACCATATAACGCTGTAGAAGAAGCATCTTTCAAAACGTCGATAGACGCAATGTCGTTAGGATTGATCGTATTGAGCGCTCCGTCTATAATAAGACCGTCTACCACGAAGATCGGGTTATTACCGAATTGCGCTGAGTTATTACCACGGATCTTGATCGTAGAGTTTGCACCAGGCTGCGGGTTGGTCGTGATCAGTACACCTGCCATACGGCCTTGCATAGCCTGTGTCATACTGGTGGTAGGTACCTCTTTAAGCTTTGCGCCATCTACACCCGTAACCGCACCGGTCAGGTCGCTCTTCTTCACCACAGCTCCTACAATCACCACTTCGCTAAGCGTGGCCACATCCGGCGCAAGTGTAACATTGAGCGTCGACTGCTGCCCTACACGCAGCTCCTGCGTGGCGTAGCCGATAAATGAAAAGACAAGAACAGATTCCGGAGAGGGAACCTGGAGGGTATAGTGACCATTCGTATCGGTCACTGTGCCCTCGGAAGTGCCTTTAATGGAAATACTCACACCGGGTAAAGCTTCTCCCGCCGTGCCGCCTTCGTCAGAAGCCAGAACCTGTCCCGAGACAGTAACAGCCTGCTGATCGCCCTGCGCATATGCGCCGAAGGCCCCCGCCATCATTAGTAAAATCAAAACACTGGTTTGTAAAATAGGTCTCATACGTTGTGTCGTTAGAATTTCTGTAATCGTTTTAGTGTGTTCGGCTTCGTCCGTGATTACGTCACGACAGAGTAATAGGCATACATATAAATTTAGTTTGGGTATTAATAATCCGTAAGCAAATACACCACTCAGTGGCGGATGATCTCCTGCTCGAATTGCTCGAGCGTCTTTCCCTTGGTCTCGGGAACGTACTTCAGCAGAATAAAAAAGTAGACAAAGCAGATGCCCGAAAAGACAAAGAATGTCTGCGAAGCCTGTAGCCACTCCAGCATAACGGGGAAGCCGTACGCCAGCGCAAAACAAGCCGTCCATAAAGCACAGGTCGCTACTGAAACCGCAATTCCACGAATCTTTGTCGGGAAGATCTCCGCGATCAGCACCCAGGTAACCGGTGCTAGCGTTGTAGCATACGTCGCAATAAAAGCGAGAACAAAGAAGCTCAGCCAGTAGCCGCTGAACAGCTGCAGCGAGTAACAAACGCCCACCAGCAGCAGCCACAAAGCCATAAGCGAGGCGCCGCCCAGCATAAGCTTTTTACGGCCCCAGCGATCCACCAGCTGCATGGCCAACAGCGTGAACACGAGATTGATAACGCCTATGACGATCTGCTGAAACAGCTGATCTTTCACATTCATACCCGCCTTCTCGAAAATGATCGGCGCATAGAAAAATACAGCGTTCGCACCCGAGATCTGCTGGAACACAGCCATCGTAATGCCGAGCACCACGATAAAGAACATACCCGGTTGTATAAGATCGGCAAGTCTGCCCTTCACATCATGTTGCGTACCCTTTTGTATGGCGTATATCTGCTCATCCACATTGTCGTCACCCGAGATCTTCTTCAACACATCACGCGCACGATCGGCATACCCCTTGCTCAGCAGCCAGCGCGGGCTCTCCGGCACCAGGAATACACAAATAAAGAACAGCACCGCCGGCACAGCGCCCGAGGTAAACATCCACCGCCAGTTATCCTGAAGATCAGCCAGGAGATAGTTTGAGAAATACGCCAGCAGGATCCCGATAACCACCGTAAGCTGGTTCACAGAAACCATACGGCCGCGGATAGCCGCCGGGCTTACCTCCGCTATATATAGCGGTGATAACATGGAAGCTGCACCCACACCGATGCCCGCGATAATACGCCACAGGATAAGTTGTCCATGTGTCGGGGCCCAGCCCATTAAAACAGATGAAAAGGTAAAGATGCCCGCCGCCAGGATCAGCGGAAGCTTGCGCCCGAATCGATCGGTGAAATAACCGGTAATCAAAGTGCCGGCTATGCATCCCACGTACAGCGAGCTGCCCGTCCACCCCAGCTGTGCCTCTGTAAGATTATAGTAAGGCTGAATAAAAGGTATCGTACCCGAGAAGATTGCAATATCGAAACCGAATAACAGCCCACCGAAAGCTGCGATAAGACTGATCAACCCTATATAAGTGCTCTTTCCCATTTCTCTGGATGAAATCGTTTGCTACAAATGTGAAAGAATCTTGCAATCGTTTGAATGGAGAATTACCTCGTAATCCTAGATTTTCTTACTATTTTATAAAACACTCAATGCTTCTTGTTGCGGTATTCCATGGGCGACATCCCCATGATCTTGGTAAACATCCGCGAAAAATAGTACGGATCTTCAATGCCAAGTTTATTAGCTATTTCATTAACCCGCAGCGTGGTAAACTGCAGATACTGACACGCATGCTGGATCTTGAGATGGTTGAAGTACACAACGGGAGAATACCCGGTTTTCTTACGGAAAATATTGGAATAATGCGATACGGAAAGATTAGCCGCCGATGACAAAGTTTCCAGCGTAAGTGCCACATGCAGATGGTTTTGCATGTATTCTATGGAGAGGTCTACCGCATCCTTTTCCAGGTTGTGGTGAGCCGAAGCAAACTTATCCGTAAAGCTCAGTGATGCCAGAAAATAACCGAAGCTTATACTGGAATACGTTAAATTATCAAGGCTGTATCCCGACTGAAGCGTGGTGTATATAGAGTCGAAGATCTTGATGCGCTCCTCCAGGAAGGGTGAGTATTGCACAAACTCCTTATACTGCTTCGAGAGCAGCGACGCAAAAAAAGGGGACTGAATGCCCTTGAAGTGAATCCAGTGGATCGTCCAGGGCGTACCTTCATCGGCACCGTAAGCATGTGGCATATCTGCCGGAATAATAAGGAACTCGTTCGGATTGACCGTGTACTTTCCCGACGGCACCTCCAGCCAACCCTTTCCTTCCGTACAGTAGATCAGTATATTTTGCGATATGCCACCGGACCGCTCGCGATAGTGATAACCCGCCCGTGGATAAAACCCGATATCGGTAATATAGAGCGAATTTATAGGTGGCGTGTAACCACATACATCGACGATCTTCCGGGGCAAAACTATCGCCCGTTGCCCCGCAAATCCTTCTCGTTTTCGAATAGTCTGCATTGTAAGGTCGCAATAAGATTATCCATTAAAAGCAAAAGTAAGTCCATCGGAATCGGCTTTTGCGATCAATAGTTTTGCAAAAAACAATCGTTTTAAATGAAAAGCAACAGTACTGTAGCGGTTTGGGAAGAAAATATCAACATCCCCACCTATGGAACCGGAAAACCAGAAAAAAATCCAATTTTCCTGGAAAACAGGGTCTACCAGGGTAGCAGCGGTGTAGTCTATCCGCACCCCGTTATCGAAAAAATACTGGACGAAAAAACGGACAGAACATACCGCGCGCTGTTCCTCGAAAACCAATACCTGAAGATCATGATACTGCCCGAGCTGGGCGGCCGTGTGCAGATGGCTTTCGACAAGGTGAAGCAGCGGCACTTTATATATTACAACCAGGTAATCAAACCCGCGCTCGTCGGACTCACTGGTCCGTGGATCTCCGGCGGCATCGAGTTCAACTGGCCTCAACACCACCGCCCGAGTACGTTCGATCCAATAGATTTTACGATCGAGGAACATAGTGATGGAAGCAAAACCGTTTGGGTAAGTGAGGTAGAGCGAATGTTCCGAACCAAAGGCATGGCCGGCTTCCGTTTATATCCGGATAAGGCATATCTTGAAATAAACGCAAAGCTGTATAACCGAACGCCCTTCCCGCAAACATTCTTATGGTGGGCAAACCCCGCTGTAAAAGTAAACGACGACTATCAATCGGTATTCCCTCCGGATGTACACGCCGTATTCGATCACGGCAAACGCGACGTATCCGAGTTCCCGATCGCCAAAGGCACTTACTATAAAGTAGACTACTCTGCCGGAGTCGACATCTCCCGATATAAGAACATCCCCGTACCGACATCGTATATGGCTATACGCTCGGACTACGACTTCATGGGCGGCTACGAGCACGACTCTAAAGGTGGACTGCTTCACGTGGCAAACCACCACGTATCGCCCGGTAAAAAACAATGGACATGGGGCAATGGCGAGTTCGGTTTCGCATGGGACAGAAACCTTACCGACGAGGACGGGCCCTATATCGAGCTGATGACCGGTGTCTTTACCGACAATCAGCCCGACTTCTCGTGGATCCAGCCCTTTGAAGAAAGAACATTCACACAATACTTCATGCCGTATAGCGAGCTGGGTGTTGTGAAGAATGCCACAAAAGATGCCATGGTGAACCTGGAGCTCAACAGCAAGACGGTAATGCTGAAGCTCTACACCACGGCACGCCACGAACAGGCCATCATTTCCCTGACACACAACGGCCGCTCCATACTTTCCGAAACGATCACTATCGCCCCGGAGCAGCCCTATGAAAAGAGCCTCACCTTACCCGACGCCGTTCCTGCCGAAACACTCGAAGTAAAAATTACAACAGCCGAAGGACGCATCCTGGTAAGCTACCGCCCGGAGAAGCCCGCCGAAAAAGCGGTGCCCAATGCAGCACAGCCCGCGCTCGCTCCCAAAGACATACAAAGCATCGAGCAGCTCTATCTTACCGGCCTCCACATCGAGCAGTACCGCCACGCTACCTATAAGGCTACTGACTATTATGGCGAAGCCCTGCAGCGCGAACCCGGCGACGTGCGCAATAACAACGCGATGGGTCTGTGGTACCTGCGTCGCGGCCGGTTTGAATTAGCCGAGCCGTTCTTCCGTACAGCCATCGCCACGCTCATACAACGCAACCCCAACCCATACGACGGCGAGCCGTACTTCAACCTCGGCATCTGTCTATCGATGCAGGAGAAATTCGAAGAAGCCTTCGACGTATTGTATAAAGCTGCCTGGAATGCCGCGTGGCAGGATGGCGCCTACCTCAACCTCGCACGAATAGCCTGCCGCAAAGCAAACTATACGGAAGCGCTGGAACTGATTGAAAAGTCATTGGTACGTAACTACCACAGCCACACTGCGCGTCATTTGAAGACCGTAATACTCCGCAAGCTCGGCAGAACCGCCGAAGCAAAAATATGGGCCGCGGAATCCCTCACGCTCGACGCCTTCAATTTCGGCTGCCTGTTTGAAGAATACAGACTCTATCCCGAAGATGCCGCCCCGCGGCTCGACAAGCTGCGCAAGCTGATCCGTAATTACGTACATACCTACATCGAATACGCCTTCGATTATGCCCATGCCGGCCTCTACACAGAAGCCGCAGACCTGCTAAAGCTTGCCGTGCCGGAAAACGGCCCCGCCTACCCGATGGTACATTACTATCTCGGCTGGTTCGCCCAAAAGAACAACGACACCGCTACAATCAAAAAGGAATTTGAAAAGGCTTCACTGGCACCATCAGACTTCTGCTTCCCCAATCGTGTGGAAGATGTAGGAATTCTGCAGGCCGCCATGACAGCCAATCCCAACGACGCCAAAGCGCCATACTATCTCGGTAACTACTGGTATGCAAATCGCCAGTACCCCGAAGCCATCGCCTGCTGGGAGCGTTCCGCACAGCTGGACAACGCCTTCCCTACCGTACACCGTAACCTGGCCCTGGCATATCACAACAAACAAAATGACGAGCAGAAAGCCCTCGCATCACTCGAGAAGGCCTTCAACCTCAACCCTGCCGACGCACGTGTGCTGATGGAGCTTGATCAGCTTTACAAGAAGCTGAACAAACCTCACGCCGACCGCCTCGCGCTGCTGGAGAAGCACCTCGACCTCACGCAGGACCGGGACGATCTCTACCTCGAACGCATCGCGCTCTACAACCATACCGGTCAGTACAGCATAGCCCGCCAGTTATTAGCGGACCGCCAGTTCCATCCCTGGGAAGGTGGCGAAGGCAAGGTGGTAGGCCAATACCTCATAGCCCAGCAACAGCTTGCCCGTCTTGCGATGAGCGTAGATAAATATAATGATGCGCTGGAGCTGCTTCAGGCCGCCGAAGTATACCCTCACAACCTCGGCGAAGGTAAGCTCTACGGCGCCCAGGAAAACGATATACACTACCTGATGGGCTGCTGCTACGAAGCGATGGGCCAGGCAGACAAAGCACGTACCTGCTTTGAGAAAGCATCGTCAGGACTTCGCGAACCGACACAAGCCATATACTATAACGATCAGCAACCCGACAAGATCTTCTACCAGGGCCTGGCGTTAAAGAAGCTGTCGCGTGAAAGCGAAGCCACAGAGATCTTCAACCGCCTCGTCGCCTTCGGCAACCAACACATCAACGACAAGATCAAGATCGATTACTTTGCCGTATCCCTTCCCGACCTGTTGGTATTCGACCAGGATCTCGACCTGCGCAACCGCATACACTGCAACTACCTGATCGCCCTCGGCCAACTCGGTCTGGGTAATCTAAACGAGGCCGACAAACACTTCAACATGGTCCTCTCCAACGATATCAACCACCAGGGCGCCGCTATCCACAAAGCCTTACTACGCCCTACATCGGTATCACTCTAAAAGTAAAAAACTCCGGGGCTATGCCCCGGAGTTTTTCTAAGGATTTATCTATATAATTGGAGCGGTCTCTTGGCTTTTATGGTATTTATTAATCCTGTCTATCCTTTAATCCATAAATCTTGTTCCGACAATTCACGAAACCACCACCTCACTCACACGCTGTCTCTTCTGCTCTCTCCCCACAGCCACCGCTATTGCCAATCCACCAAGCGCCATCGCCGCTCCTACCCATTCGGGCGAAGTATAACCCAACCCAGCCGCTATTGGCAAACCGCCCAGGAAAGCCCCCAGTGCATTGCCGATATTGAACGAGCCTTGTATAACCGCCGACGCCAGCATCTCGCCACCCTTCGAGGCACGGATCATCAACATCTGCAAAGGCGACGCCAATGCAAACGCTACGCCGCCGGTAATAAATGTCACCAATAAACCGGTAGGCTTATACTGCACGGCAAATACCAGGATGATCAAAACAGCAGCCATTGCGATAAGCAAGGTATAGGTAGCCTTTAACGGCGACCGGTCTGCCAAATGCCCTCCGATAAAATTGCCGACAGCCATTCCCACACCGGCGATGATCAATATCAGAGGTCTGGCCTCTGCACTGAACCCGCCTACTTCAGTCATCAACGGAGCGATGTAGCTGAACCAGGCAAAGAAACCGCCCGTACCGATCATTGTAATACCGGCAATAAGCCAGGGCTCGCGGCGCTTGAATACCTCCAGATCACGTTTAAAGCTCGCACCGGGAGTAGGCTGCATCACAGGCATCCACTGTCGTATGCTTAATATCGCCAGCACGCCAACCAACGCCACCACCCCGAATGTAACACGCCATCCGAAATGATGCCCCAGGTATGTACCGAACGGCACGCCGATAATGTTTGCAATGGTAAGCCCGGCAAACATAACCGAAATAGCACGCGCCTCCCGCCCCTCATCTGCCAGCCGTGTAGCCACGACAGCGCCTACGCCGAAGAAAGCTCCGTGTGGAAGGCCTGATATAAAACGCATCATGAACATAACCCAATAATTGGGTGACAGGGCCGATAGTCCGTTACCCAACGTAAACATGATCATTAACCAGATAAGCGTACGTTTCGGCGGCGCAGTGCCCAGCCAACCCACAAGCAACGGCGCACCTACCACAACCCCAAGCGCATACGCCGAGATCAGATAGCCTGCTTCTGGAATCGTAACCCCGAATGCTGCCGACAGATCGGGCAGAATGCCCATCATTACAAATTCCGTCATACCTATACCAAATGCCCCGACGGTAAGGGTCGTCAAACTTAACTTCATATGCTAAAAAAAATGTAAACTCAGGCCACCACGACCTGCATCCCGAAAGAAGGCAAACATGTGCTAACCCAATGAAGGTTCAAAATTAATCATCTTTTCGAGGGAAATATGAAGTCTATGTACACAACGCCAGGTGCAAAGGTTTGCACTCTGAAAAATAACGTTTACGTCAGACGTGATTTATTTCTTCCTGGAGGTTGGTGATGATCTGGGCGCAGAGCGCATTAAAATTATCGATAACGTGCAGGAACCTGTCTTTAGGAATTTTATTCTCAAGCCCGTCTTTCACAGCTTCCACCGCAGCAGAGAACTCTTCGTTGCCGAGCATGCTGATGGAGATACGGATCTTGTGTACGGTGTTCATGTAGTGAACCGGATCTTCTTCTTTACGAGCCTGGGCTAACGCCCTCTGGAGCTCGTTCACATTCTTGATGATCATGGAAGCCAGCTCGCGTTTGAATTCAGGATCGCCGGCCGTGTACAGATCGAAGGTACGGCGACCGGTGGCCGGCACCGGAATCTCCTGTCGCGGTAATGTATAGCGGGCTATTTTTTCCTGCAATTCTTCGGGCCGGAATGGCTTACTCACGAAGTCGTTCATCTCGTATTCCATAGCCTTATCCTGAATCTCGGCCATCGCGGAGGCCGAAAGCGCAAGTATAGGGATACTGCGAAAGTATGGATCATCAGACAGCCTCCTGATCTTTCGCGTGGCTTCGTATCCATCCATCTCCGGCATCTGCAGGTCCATCAGGATAAGCTGAAAGTTTTTACCCTTCACTTTCTCCACCGCCTCGGCACCGTTACCGGCTATTTCAGTTTCGATACCCCACCGCTTCAAATGGTTTACTGCCACGATCTGGTTCACGCGGTTATCATCCACCACCAAAACGCGGATAGCATGTTTCCGGAACGCCTCTGTCAGATCCTCCGATGATTTTCCGGGGACCACAGTGAGATGTCCTTCTTCCAACAGTAAACGGAATGAGAACTCTGAACCCTCGCCCGGCGTACTGGCAACATCGATATCGGACCTCATCAGGTTAAGCAGCCGCTTTGATATGGACAGACCGAGCCCCGTACCGCCAAACTTGCGCGTAGTATCCGACCCTGCCTGCGAGAAGCTTTCGAACACCAGCCTGATCTTGTCGTTCTCTATTCCGATACCGGTATCCTTGACGCGGATGCGTACGCGATGTTTACCCCACTCCATACCTTCATGAATCACGGAAAGCTCTACATAGCCGCGTTCCGTGAATTTGATAGCATTACCCAACAGGTTGGTAACGATCTGCCCTATGCGCACGGGATCTCCCTTTACCACAAAGGGTACCTTACCGTCGTATACATAATGCAGGCGGATCCCTTTATCCAGCGCGCGCTGATCGAGCATTTGCTTGAGGTTCTGAAGTAGCGCGTAAAGATCGAAGTCGATATATTCAAGGGCGATCTTGCCCGCCTCTATCTTGCTGAAATCGAGAATGTCGTTGATTATGGTTAACAGATTTTCGCCGGAGAACCTGAGCAGCTTCAGACTTTCGAGCTGATCGGCACGCGGATCGTCCTGCAGAAGCAGATGAGTAAGCCCTATAATGGCATTCATCGGCGTGCGGATCTCATGGCTCATCATCGAAAGGAAAAGCGACTTGGCTTTCGTAGCCTCTTCCGCTCTATCCTTGGCCAGCTGCAGGGCAAACTCCGCTTCCTTGCGCAGTGTTATATCACGGCTTGTCGACTGAATACCCACCACGTTGCCCTGTGTGTCCGTAACGGGACTGCTATGGGCCTCTATCCACGTATATGTTCCGTCTTTGCGGCGTAGCCTGAAATGTGGTGTGGTGATTTCCCCTACCCGGGCGCGCTCCATAACTTCACCGCTCGTTACCCAAAGATCGTCCGGGTGCAGCAGGCTTTCCATTTTAATACCGGCAAGCTCTTCCGGCTCATAACCCAGGAGCTTACGCGATGCCGGCGATACATATTGAAACCGGTTATCGGTGTCGAATATCGTAATAAGATCCTGTGAATTCTCGGACAACAGCCTGAACTGGCGCTCACGCTGTTCCAACCTGAGCTCAGCTTCTTTCTGCTCGGTTATGTCGTCTACCGTGCCGATATAGCCACTGAATACATGAAGATTATCATCAATCGGTGTTCCCCTTATAACCACCCAACGCATGCCTTTCTCGGGATTATGGCAACGATACTCCAGTTGAAACGAAACGCGTGCCGCAAAGATAACACTGAACTCCTCGGCTACACGCTGCCGATCATCCTCGTGCACATAACGAAGATCGCGGTCCGAACTGAACGTCTCTTTGTTGATACCGAATATCTCACCCCACTTCTCATTGCAATACACGACTACATTTTGCGCATCCGATTGGTAGATGGCCACCGGAGAATTCTCCGCAAGCGATTTGAACCGCTGCTCGCTATCTGCCAGGTTCAGGCGGGCTTCGTGTATGGCCGTGATGTCGCGCGCTACCGCCCTTACCTTTACAGAATGATTTTCATTAAACAACATCGCCACGGTTTGGCCTATCCAGATCTGTTTCCCCTTTTTACTGTACATCGGGAACTCCAGGTATGACGATGACTGTCTGCTGCTGCGCTGACGCCTGTAAAACTCTATAACTCCTTCCTGGTAATCGGCATGAACCAGCGTCCAGTAGCGCATTACCTGTAACTCTTCTTTGGTGAATCCGCTGATGGCTTCCATGGCCGGGTTGACATAGCTGAATGTGCCGGTCTCGCCCAACTCATAGATCATATCACCCGCTTCTTCTACAAGCTCCCGGTACTGACCCTCGCGAAGCTCCAGGTGTTGCTGGAGCTCGGTGATATATTCCAGGTTTGTGCGGATCATGTCGTCGTTGGATACCAGCTCCTGGTTGGCCTCGTTAAGCTGGATAAGACGGAGCTTCAACTCCATAAGCTTCATAACCTGTTTGCTCAGGATACGCAGGCTGAACAACTGTTGTTCGTTAAGCTCATGCGGCTGCTGATCGATAACACACAACGTGCCGAGCTTGAGACCTTCCGAGGTAAGTAACGGAACGCCTGCATAAAAACGAATGCCCGTATCGCCGGTCACAAGCGGGTTGTCCGAGAATCGTTTATCCTCACGCGTGTCGGGCACCACCATGATATCGTCCTGCAAGATCGTATGCGAGCAGAACGACACCTCGGGGCTGATCTCGTTTACGTCGATACCCGTCTTTGCCTTGAACCAATGGCGTTTCTCGTCGATAAGATTGATGAGCGATACCGATGTGCCGCAAATGGAAGATGCCAGCTTGACAATATCGTCAAAGTCAGATTCCGCTTCCGTATCGAGGATCCGGAGCTGGCGGAGGGCATCCAAACGTCGTGACTCATGGTTCGGTACTTCCATCGGGATTGGCTTGGGCCCGCCCTTTGGCGAACGGACCACAGACGAGCCCACTTCGCAGGCTGCCCATAAGGTTGGACATTTCACAAAGTGGCTCATTACTAATTTAAAACCTTTGCTGCTCAATAACAACACCAAAAATCAGTGTGGAGTGTGAGAGCGATAATGGATAAATGCCCGTATCGCTTTCGCTACTGCCCTTTTTGTTGTCTAACACGCTATTTTTCCCAAACTGACAAAAATCATGGTGCCTGATGAGCAACATCAAGGCCGCGGCAATGTGGAGACGCTAGTTTTAAACCGTAGAATAATTCACCCCTTAACATTTTCACCCATGAAACGAATTCTTGTACCCTGCGACTTCTCCCATCCCGCGATTAATGCATTCAGGCTTGCGCTTGATGTTGCCGCCCGCGCGAAGGGAACGATTCACCTGCTCCATGTACTCGATCAGTCACCGCTGTATGACTCGGTTTTGATGCCTGCCCTGATAGATGAGAAAGAAGCAAACGAAGCACGCCGCGTCAAGGCTCAAAAAGAGTTCGATAAATTGCTCAGCCATCAGCGCGGGCATGATGATGTGAAGATAACTACCTCCATTGCCTTCGGACAGCCGATCATGACGATACTCGACCATATACAAAATGAGAACATTGACCTCGTAATTATGGGCTCACGCGGCGCAAGCGGTTTGAAAGAATATTTCATCGGCTCCAATGCCGAAAAGATCGTACGAAGCTCGCCGGCTCCGGTGCTTGTCGTAAAAGACTATTTTAAAGGCGCCATCCGGAACATCGCCTTTCCCAACACCCTGGATACTGAAAACCAGGACGAGCTGATCCATAAGGTAAAGGAACTGCAACACTTCTTCAACGCCCACCTGCACCTTATCTGGATAAACACACCGCTTAAATTCAACACCGATGTAGTGACCTATCAGCGTCTCAACAATTTCGCGAAACGCTTCAACCTGAAAGACTACACGGTGCATATCTTCAATTATTCAAACGAAGAAGAAGGCATCATTCAATCCGCCAAACGTATGCAGGCAGACGTCATCGCGCTGGGCACGCACGGCCGCAAGGGACTTTCACACCTGCTTAACGGCAGCGTGGCGGAAGACCTCGTAAACCACGCCGACCGCCTGATCTGGACCTATACCCTGAAGGACAAGACCGAACTGAATGAGACACAGGCCTATCAAACAACAAATCAACACTAACATGCAATACTTATCTGCCAAAGAAGCCGTAAGCGTCATTAAGCCTGGAGATCACGTTTTTGTACACGGTGGGGCCGCCACGCCGCACATCTTACTACGCGCCCTTACAGAACGCGCCGGCGAACTATGGGATGTGGAGCTGATGAGCCTCAGCACACAGGGAGAAGTATACTTTACCGATAAGAAATATAAAGACAGCTTCCGCATAAACTCCCTCTTCGTATCACAGAACGTACGCGAGGCGGTTAACGACGGCCGCGGCGATTACATCCCCGTCTTCCTCAGTGAAATACCAAATATGTTCAGGCGTGGAATATTACCGATCGATGTAGCGCTTGTACAGGTATCCGCACCTGATAAACATGGCTACTGTTCACTTGGTGTTTCCGTTGACGTTGCTTCTACTGCCATCAAAACAGCACGTTATGTAATCGCGCAGGTGAACCCACGCATGCCGCGCCTCCTTGGCGACGGAATAGTAAAGATCGATACGTTCGACGCACTGGTATACGGTGAGCAGGAACTTCCCGAAGTTCCTGCCTGTGAGCATCCCTCGGAGATCGCCCTTCGCATCGGCCGGCATTGCGCCGACCTTGTAGACGACGGCGCCACTATACAAACCGGTATCGGCGCCATACCCGACGCCGTGCTCTCCTGCCTGCACGGCCACAAAGAGCTTGGCGTGCATACCGAAATGTTCTCCGATGGAATACTCCCGCTTATCGAGAAAGGTGTTATAACCAACCAGCACAAAAAGAAGTACAGAGGCAAAACACTAACCGCCTTCCTTCTGGGCAGCCGGAAACTCTACGACTTTGTTGATGACAACCCGGCTGTAGTGGCGATGAATATCGACTACGTAAACGATACGGCAATCATACGCACGAACCCAAGGATGACGGCTATCAACAGTGCCATCGAGGTAGATATTACCGGCCAGGTATGCTCGGACTCGATCGGAACATACCACTATTCCGGCGTAGGCGGACAAATGGACTTCATGCGCGGCGCCGCTCTTGCTGAGGACGGCAAGCCGATCATAGCGCTTCCCTCGACAACCTCAAAAGGCCAGTCACGCATCGTATCGTTCCTCAAACCTGGTGCAGGCGTAGTTACAACCCGCGCACATGCCCATTACGTGGTAACGGAATACGGCGTCGCCTATCTATACGGCAAAAACATGCGGCAACGCGCAAAAGCATTGATTGAGATCGCCCATCCCAACCACCGCGAAGCACTGGAACGCGCAGCCTTCGAGCGCTTCCACACATACGAGTTCGAGCGAACTCTCTATTGATTCCAGGAGCGCAAATAAAAAGCCGGCACGGACCGGCTTTTTTTAATTTTTGCGGCATCATCGTAAAGCTATTCTTAACGGCTGTCATCCGATTTCCTAACATTCAGACGTTTATGGATTTACAATCATTTTAGCCGTCCGAATACCATCCAAAAGTTGCGCGCAATTCACCGAAAGTGTTTAAATTTCCACTTTCGATCCGCGCAGCAACAATGTCACTTTTTATCGCATCGCTAAACTCCGGAAGCAACGGCAACTGCTATTACGTCGGTAATACCGAGGAGGCCGTATTGGTGGATGCCGGCATTCCGTGTCGCGAGATCGAAAAGCGCATGGAACGCCTCAATCTGAGCATGAGCAACGTGAAAGCGGTCTTCATATCGCACGAGCATTCAGATCACATCTCCGGCGTGGGCAAGCTTATAAAACGACACAAGCTTCCATTGTACATCACCGAATCTACCCGCGAGAACGGCCGGCTGAACATACAGCCCGACCTGGTCTTTTCGTTCCAGGCCTATCAGCCCGTACAGATCGGTAACCTGGTTGTTACAGCATTCCCAAAATTTCACGACGCTTGCGATCCGCACAGCTTTATCGTAAAGCACAATGACGTAACCGTAGGTGTGTTTACTGATATCGGTGCGCCGTGCGACCACGTTATAAACCACTTCCGGCAATGCCACGCGGCGTTCCTTGAGGCCAACTATGACGAGGAGATGCTGCAACGTGGCCGCTACCCATACTTCCTTAAAAACCGGATACGCGGCGGCCAGGGCCACCTGTCTAACGTACAGGCGCTGCAGATCTTTACGAAGCACCGTCCGCCGTTTATGAGCCACCTGCTCCTCTCCCACCTCTCGCGCGATAACAACTCACCCGAGCTGGTGCGCAACCTTTTCAGACAATACACTACCGGCACAAAGATCTATATCGCCTCCCGTTACGAAGAAACCGAAGTTCATCACATCACCGGCGAACCCGTTATACCGGTACCCGCCAGGTTGACGACTTTGCCTGTACCCGTAACCGCGCCCATTCCTGCTGCAACCGTTACCAAAGTAACCCTTGTGTCGCGTAAGCGGGTAGTCAACCAACTGTCGCTTTTTTAAAGCGACATCTTCGTATATATACCGCAACGCCTTTTCATCTGCATTCGTATTATACCTTGGATGGTGATCATCTGGCACATAAATTTAGCGCCGTAACTAATTGCCTGGTATATGCTTGAACAAACCCGCATCGCTCGTTCTGATAAAAAACGTGTCGTTATCGTCGGCGGCGGTTTCGCCGGCCTCGAGCTTGCCAAACATCTCGAACATGTCGACGTACAGGTCGTCCTTATCGACCGGCAGAACTTTCATGCTTTCCAGCCGCTGCTGTACCAGGTAGCCACCGCGGGCATAGAGCCATCGTCTATCGTATATCCGTTCCGCAAGATCTTCGGCCAGCAAAAGAACTTCTATTTCCGACTGGCGGATGTTCAGTGCATCGACACCCAAAAGCAAACAGTAGAGACGTCCATCGGATTCCTCAATTACGATTACCTCGTAATCGCCAGCGGCGCCACCACAAACTTCTATGGTAATAAAGAGATCCAGAACAAAGCGATTTCTATCAAAAGCATTGACGATGCGCTTGCATTGCGAAACACTATACTTTCCAACTTCGAAAAAGCTCTCCAGATAGATGACGCTGACCAGCTCAATAGCCTTATGGACTTCGTCATAGTGGGCGGCGGACCCACCGGGGTCGAGATCGCCGGCGCATTGAGCGAGCTGCGCAAGCACGTATTCCCCAAAGACTATAAAGAGCTCGACTTCGTAAATATGGATATACACCTTGTGCAAAGCGGTCCGCTGCTGCTCAAGGGCATGTCCGAAAAGGCATCGCGAAAGGCGCTCGAGTTTCTGCAAAAGGCCGGTGTAAAAGTGTGGCTCAACAGCCGCGTAAAATCTTATGATGGCTACAACGTGACGCTGGATACGGGCACGCGTTTATGCAGCCGCACCCTGATTTGGGCGGCCGGCGTGAGTCCTGATTTCCCAAGAGGCCTGGAAGATGCCGTACAACAGGGTCGCCTGGCTGTCGATGCCCACAGCCGCCTGAAGGGTTATTCCAACGTCTTTGCCATCGGTGATGTGGCGATGATGAGCACAGACGAATATCCGGATGGCCACCCGATGATGGCGCAACCCGCCATGCAGCAAGGCCAGTGGCTCGCCAATAACTTACGCCGCAGCCTGGCCGGCAAATCAATGAAACCTTTTGAATACAACAACCAGGGCTCTATGGCCACGATAGGCCGCAACAAGGCCGTAGCCGATCTGCGCATTTTTAACAAAGAATATAAAACACAAGGCTTCAAGGCCTGGGCTATCTGGATGTTCATACACCTGTTCTCCATCATCGGCTTCCGCAACCGCCTCATCATATTCATAAACTGGGTTTGGAGCTACTTCACCTACGACACCGGCATACGCCTCATCATCGGCCGTAAAAAAGAAAATGTTCCCGTTGAATCCGTAACGGAAAAAGTAACGGTGTAGAAATCAGTACGAGCGTGAGGAAGAACACAGTGGTATGAGTTTTTAGTCCGGAAGATTAAAACAATACACTATGAACAATCTTTTCCGTGGACTTATTGCCGGTTGGGGCGCCTCTAAACTTGGCGGCGGTTGCCTTGGTACAATTGTCGTCTTCATCATCATCTGGGTTGCCCTTGGCCAGTGTCAGTAATAACGGCCCGCTCACGCTACTGACATTGCGCTAAAAAACTCCTTCGGACTGTCGCATACGTGGCACGTGTAGGATGGCGGCAGATCTTTAAACGAGACACCGGCTGGTATATGTGCCACGGAATCGCCATAGGAAGGATCGTACACCGTAAGACAATTGGTACACTGATAACGCTCCGGATCTCCCGAAACAATTTTCTTCTCCGGCTCCTGTATGCCAACCTCTATCTCCTGCTCGGGGTTCAGCTGGCGGAAGTATAATTTACTCAACTCGATCAGCAATGCGGGAATCATTTCCTTACGGACCTGCTTCGCATAAGCAGTATATACGGCATGTGTCGGGTTGAAATTGTGGGCATATAACAATGTATAGAATTCGCCCGGGGTATCTTCGCGCGTGTTCCTTTCGATAACTATAGAAGTAAAGAAGAACATATCACGATTAGTTTTGATCGAGAACGTAAGACCGTGAGTGCGTATATCCTGCTGATCGAGCTCCCGGATCAAATAGCGTTTTAGCTCAAGAGCCTCCGCATCCATAACGGGTAAATGCCAGTTCAGCTCCAAGGACGAATGACGTTCGTTTATGCCGAACTTACCCATCAGCTTCTCCCACCGCAGACGGTCCGAAGCCCTGATGCCCTTGATAATAAACGTCTTCCACGGAATGATATTGATCTTACTGATGTTGGTTTCCTGGCACAGCTTACAGGCGGCCTTCATAAAATCGATATCATACTTGTTATTACGCCAGTACAACCCTAGCCAGTATAAGTTGTTCAGCATGGCATTGAGACCCTCGTAATACGGGAAGACTACCGCCGGAAAGCGCGGCCTTGCTGGCAACGGTTTGTAATTTATGCGGATATAGCTTTTAAGGAAGATTATAAAGAGCTCCTCCGTAGTAAACGGCGCATACTCGAGGAAGATCTTTTCGAGCTCGCGGCATACTTTGGGAATGTCCTGTCCGGCAATGAGGCGCGGCCAGCATTCCACGATGTTTCCCTTGCGGGGATCGCGTATATACAGATACCAGTAGTTCTCCTCACGTGAGGCCACAAAGTTCAATTCACCGGTAAATAACGGAATAAGGCTCTGCGCAGGATCTACCAGGTTTATCTTCAGCTGCGGCTTATAATCGAACGCGTCTATCAGCACGTTATATGTATCTTCCTTAACCCAGCCTGTACACTCCGTAACATTGACGGAAGCGTACGCGCTGACGATATTCTGATACACGGACTGATCGCTGCCGTGCTCATACTCGATACCGATGCCGCTGAAGGCACTCTGTATCACCTGGTCTTCGGCCCCGTTGGAAGGGAACATAATGTCCTGGCGCGAACCGAACATTATATATTTATTACCCAACGCCCTGGAAACCTCCATGATCTTCAGTAAATCCGCTGGAGATAAAAAACCTCCCTTTACAAATACACGAATAAGGTTCCGCTTCACATTGTTTTCCATAACCGATCCTCGACAACGAATGTAAGCGTTATACCGGAATATTTTCCAAATGTTTGCGGATCAGCTGTTGTATCTCCGGCTTACAGCTGCCGCACCCGAGCCCCGCACCGGTTTGCTGACAAAGCTCCTGCAATACGTGGCAACCACCGTCGATGATGCGGGTAAGGTTGCCCTCGCCCACACTATTGCAACTGCATACCAGCTTGCCTACGACAGGCTCAACCTTTTTGCCTGAGCGCAAAAGCCTGAGCCGCTGCCCGGATAGCTCGAGCTTGTTTTCGATCAGGTTCTTGAACTCGGCAAATTCAGCCTTGTCCCCTACCATTACGGCGCCCACCAGCCTGTCGTTGTGAATAATACATTTTTTGTAATAGCCCTGCGACTTGTCTATAAACAGGATCTCCTCGTAACCTACGCTGTTGGAAGGAATCTCTGCGATACCGATGGAACACACCTCGATGCCGTGCAACTTGAGTATATTAAGCGGCACGGCACCATCGTACGTACTTTGCAGATCACCATGTATATAACGGGCCAGCACATCCGCCTGCTTCTCGGCTGCGGACGTTATACCCAGCATTTTACCACGGTGCTCAGCAATCTCGCCGATCGCAAAAATGGACTCGTCGCTGGTCTGTAAATAATCGTTCACAATAATACCGCGACCGGATTCTATACCAGCCTCCTGTATAAACTCGATGTTCGGGCGTGTGCCCACGGCGTACACCATAACATCTATGGGCAACACCTTGCCGCTGCGGAAGGATACACTCATCTTTCCGGACTCAGGATCCTGGGTGACCTGCTGTACCTGGTCGTGGAGGTAAACGGCGATGTTGTTCTCTTCGATAAAATCGAGTAACAGCTCACCGGCGAGGTTATCGAGTTGCCGCTCCATAAGACGACCTCCCAGGTGTACAAGCGATACCTGGACATCGATCACCCGGAGCGAAGCCGCTAACTCCAGGCCCAGCAATCCGCCGCCGATAATGAGCACCTGGCTACCGGCGAGCAGGCGATCCTTTAAACAGTCGGCATCCTCGCGTGTACGCATGGTAAACACGTTACCCAGGTGAACCGGCGCATCTTTTGGAATATTCGCGCGGCACCCCGTAGCGAGCACAAGCTTATCGTAAGCATGTCGCTGCCCGTACATATCGACTACATACTTATCTGCACGGTTTATAGTCACTACCTCGTTCTCTACCTCCAGGTTAACCCGAAGCGTTTCCAGCTCACCGCCGGCCATCTTCTGAAGCCTTTCCCAGGACAGCGTGGCATTGACGTATTCCGGCAGCAATACGCGGTTATAGAAAGGATAGCGCTCTTTGGAAATTACCGTAATAGCATCCGTTGTGTTAAGACCACGGTATGTACAGATGAAGCGATATGCCGCGGCTCCTGCTCCTACAACGACTATCTTCTCCCGTTCCTTTACATATGGCCTTACCGATACTGCTGCATATTTGAAGTCGGGCTCTTTGGAAATCGGATCGACCAGCAGGCTGGTCAGATTATTGGCGCGGGCACTGTCATTGTTACGCGAGCGTCCCCAGTGCATCGGGAGGAATACGACACCCGGTTTGATTGAATCCGTTACGGTAGCACTCACGCGTACCGAACCACGGGCATTCTCTATAATCACGATATCGCCAGTATGAATACCACGTACGGCGGCATCATCCGGGTGTATCTCGAGGAAAGGTTTGCTGATATGTTGTCTGAGCTTGTTTACCTTGCCCGTCTTGGTCATGGTATGCCACTGATCGCGGATCCTGCCTGAGGTTAATATCAACGGGAACTCCTGTGTCAGCGGCTCGGATGTATTCTGTGGGGCATCGGGCGGATAGAATATGGCTTTACGCGATGGTGTATAGAATACTTTATCCGTAAAGAGCCGTGGCGTGCCCTTATGATCCGGAGCCGGCACCGGCCACTGTAATGTCCCCGCTCTCAACCGGGTGTACGACACACCGCTTACATCGATCCGGGTACCTTGTGTAAGCCTGGCGTGCTCATAGTAGATCGATTCCACGGTTGGAAAATCAAACCCATGAAAGCCCATTGCTTTCGCAAAACGACAGATGATCTCCGCATCCGGCAGCGCTTCTCCGGGCGGTTCCTGTATCCGGGCCAGGTGGCTTATACGGCGCTCGGAGTTGGTCATCGTTCCCTCCTTCTCAAAGTGTCCCGCTGCAGGCAATACCAGATCGGCGAAAGCCAGTGTATCGGCCCGCTGTGATATGTCTTGCACCACCACAAATTTAGCCTTGCTTAGTGCAGCCTCCGCCCGTCGTGCATCCGGCCAACTTACGACAGGATTTGTACATACGATCCAGAGCGCCTTAAGACCGCCCCGTTCCATCGCCTCCAGCATCTGCGTAGCTGTATAGCCGGGACGCTCAGATATCGTATCAACACCCCAGAAGTCCGCCACAAACTTACGGTGCTCGGCATTACTTATACTCCGATGCGCGGCAAGCATAGTCGCCAATCCACCTACCTCCCGGCCACCCATGGCGTTGGGTTGGCCCGTCAGTGAAAAAGGTCCGGAGCCCGGCTTGCCGATGTGGCCAGTAAGCAAATTGAGCGCGATCAATGCCTCATTCTTCTTCACCCCGATAACGCTTTGATTAAGCCCCATAGCCCACAGCGTAAGAAATCCCTTCGCCCCGGCTATGTACGAAGCTGCTAATCGGATATCCTGCTCGTCCACGCCACAAACGCCCGCCACTTCTTCCATCGACAGCTTAAACACTGCCTGCTGATATGCCTGGAAGCCTTCGGTGTGGTCGCGTATAAACGCATGGTCAATATCGCCGCGCTCCAGCAAAGCCCGAGCAATACCGGCATACAAATAAACATCTGTGCCCGGATACAACTGCAAATGCAGATCGGCGGAAATACTGGTCTGTGTGCGACGTGGATCGGCCACTATGATCTTTACATCCGGATTGTTCTGCTTATGCGCCTCGATACGACGAAACAAGATCGGATGGCACCAAGCCGGGTTCGCGCCTGCAATAAGCAGGCAGTCCGATTGCTCGATGTCCTCGTACGCGATCGGCACAGCATCCTCGCCCAGCATCCGCGTATAAGCCGATACAGCCGAGCTCATACATAACCTGGAATTGGTATCGATATTATTGGTGCCCAGGAAACCCTTCACCAGCTTGTTCAATACATAATACTCTTCCGTCAGACATTGACCCGATACATAAAATCCGACTGAATCAGGTCCGTGCCGTTGAATAATAGATTTAAAAACACCGGCGGCACGCGCCATGGCATCATCCCAGCTAACCCGCACCATGGGCTGGTTTCTACCCCAGCGCATCTCCGGATACAACAACCTGTCCTGTGTATCCTGCATCGCGTAATGCAGATTCATGCCCTTTGAGCAAAGCATGCCTTTGTTAACAGGATGATCGGCATCGCCCTCCAGCGTAAGCCCGGACTTACGCCCCTTCCGCACCACCATGCCACAGCCAACACCACAATAGGAGCACGTCGTTTTATTAGACTTATCTGTCGAATGCATCATCGCCGTAAGATGTTATTGTTGCTTAAGCCAGCGACTCTTTCAATACCGGCTCCGCTTCAGCAGAAGCCACATCGCCGGTGGCGCGTATCGCCATACTCAGCAGGAACACTGCCCCTGCAATGACACACACCGCCATACCGATATACCCCAGGCAATCGCGATACGTTAATCCTTCTGCCTTGAAAAGAAAACCGGCCACCACAGCTCCCACATTGCCACCAGCACCAACAATACCGGATACGATCCCCAGCGACTTACGATGGAGGAACGGCACGACGGAATACGTGGCGCCATTGGACATCTTCAGAAACAACGCAAAGAAGAGCATTGTGAAAATGGCCCATGGCAAAGCATATAATGACGAGAAAACAATAATACCGACACCTTCCAGCAACAGGAACAATCCGAGTATAAGCATTCTTCCCCAAAGTCCGAAGCGCTTGCCCGCACGATCACCGAAGATCCCGCCAAGCGCCCGGGCAAACAAGTTCATCATACCAAACAGTCCCGCGATAATTCCCGCCTCTTTCAGGCCCAGGTCGAAGTTGTCGACAAAATATAATGTAGCGATGTTATCCAACGTGATCTCTATACCGAAGCACGCTCCATACGCGAGAAAAAGACACCACACACGATAATCCCGGCACACGGTCAGCCAGCCTGCATTTCTCGCACCGGCATCTTCTTTAGTCCCGGGCTTTCGTTTTAAGACGTTACCCTCGGGCGTATCCTGTGTAAAGAAATAATATACAATCCCCATAATAAGCAGTGCGGCTCCCGGAATAACCATGCTATACCGCCACGCCATGCCCGGCGTATATCCTAAGGCAACAATACCCGAGAATAGCAACGGCATAACCATAAGTGTAACACCGCCACCCAGGTTGCCCCAGCCCGCTGCCGTAGCGTTGGCCGTGCCCACCACCTGCGGGGCAAACATAACCGAAGTATGATACTGTGTAATAACAAACGAAGCGCCGATCATACCGATCGCCAGCCTGAATAAAAGAAAGGTCTGATAGTCCGGGCTAAGCCCGATAAGCATAACCGGAAAAGCGCCGAGGATCAACAACAACGTATAGGATAACCGCGGCCCTATACGATCGCACAGCCATCCGAAAAAGAGCCGCGCGAAGATTGTAATCGCTACCGATGCAATGATGCTGTTTCCGATCTGCTCCTGCGTAAGCTGCAGGTCCTGCCGGATCACCGGCATAAGCGGCGCAATACCGAACCAACCAAAGAAACAGGTAAAGAAGGTTACCCACGTAATGTGGAACGTGCGCATCGGCACCGAGCGGAAGTCGAGTAGCCGTAACCGGGTTGCTTTTAGTGAGCTCATAACTTTATTACGTAGTTTTTACGTAATAAATGTAACAAATCGATGCTTAATCTACGTATTTATTACTTAAAATATACGTAAATATTTCATTATCCTACGTATAAAACGATTGCGACGGACAACGGCTTACAGCAGATTCTCATTCACCACTTTGTTCACCATGTCAACGGCATTGTTCACGCCCAGCTTCTTCATAATATTGAAGCGATGCGTTTCTATCGTCCGCACGCTCTTACCAAGCGAATCGGCTATATCCTTGTTGGCTTTACCATGGACAACCATGCGCAGGATCTCCCGTTCTCGCCGTGTGAGGTGATAAGGATCTTCTTCTTCAGCGTAAGCTTCACGCGCAGTGGCCGGAGTCGCACCGTTCAGTACCATGTTGGCTAATATATTCGAGACACCGCCGCTGAAGTATTTGCTGCCCGCATATACCTGTTTGAGTGCCCGGATAAATTCAGCCTTATCCGTGTCTTTTAACAGATAACCATACGCCCCCGCATGAAGCGCCTGCACAACGTATTCTTCGGAATCGTGCATCGAAAGAATAACCGCTTTGGTCGTGGCGGAATAGTCACGTAACCGGGCAGCGGCTTCGAGTCCCGTCATCTCCGGCATCCGGATGTCCAGCACGAGAATATCCGGTTTCAGATTCTTCGCTACCGCAAGCGCGTCCGTTCCGGTATCGGCCTCTCCTACTACCGACAGCTCGGGATCGGACTCGAGCATAGCTTTTATACCGTTGCGTACCAACACGTGATCGTCTGCCAATACAATGTTTATCTTATCCATAGTGTTTTTCGTCATGAGGGTTCTGTAACCTTGGCGCTGCGAACCGGAACCGTGAGCCGTATCGTAGTACCGATGCCCGGCGCGGATTCTATCAGTAAGCTGCCGTGTATATATTCCGTACGTTCGTGCATATTGAAGAAGCCCCGGCCCGACTCGATGTTCGTGCTGCCGGCATCTACAAGACGCGTATCGAATCCTTTTCCATCATCGTTCACCGTAAGCAGCAGGTCTGCATCACGAACATCCAGCGTAACCGTAATACAGCTCGCGGCAGAGTACTTGATCGCGTTGTTTATCGCTTCCTGTATGATTCGGAAGATGTTATTCTCCACCTTCTGTGGCAGCCTGTCGGGCTCGCCTGTAGCGGTGTATACAAGCCTGATATCCGTAAGCTTACCGATCTCATGAACAAACACGTTCAGAGCGGCCTTCAGCCCGTAATCGCCAAGTACGGGCGGCTTGAGGTTGAAGGTTACCTTGCGCACTTCTTTTATTACAAGCTTGATCAATGCGTCGATCTCGCCGATCTTCTGTTTGGTCCGCGCGGCATCCTGCGCATCGATGGATTCTATCTGGTACTTCAGCGAGGTAAGCATCTGCCCGATACCGTCGTGTATGTCCATCGCAATACGCTTGCGCTCTTCTTCCTGACCTTCGAGGATCAGCACCGACCGGAACTTCTGCTGGTTGATCTTCTTCTCGACCTCCGCACGGTTCTTGCGGTCCATGCTCCTTTCGGCAAGACGGCGCCTGGTAATGTTCGTACCCAGCACCAGCAGGTCTTCGACCTCACCTGCGGCATCATATACGGGAGTTATGATCACCTCTGCCCATCCGCGATCGCCCGACAGGTCGGTAAACCGCAGCTCCCCTTGCCATAACCGGCCATCGGACACGGTCTCCACAACTTCGTCCATCCAGTCACCGGCATCTTTTATCTCGAAGAGATCACTGATCCGCCGGGCCAGGTGCATACGTTCTCCGCCTGCAAGCTCCTCATACACCGGCGCTACAAACGTAACGTTTCCGCCGCGGTCTGCCTTGGCATACAACTGCGGGCTTTCCTGCGGCTCACGTACAAGCGAGATCTGCTCGTACGATCGCTCCAATGATGTATAAAGCGCGCCGATCTCCTGCGTCAGCTTACGCGCATTGCGCTCCGACGCTATCAGCTTGCGCACCGTTTCACTTACATGTGCCGCCGTAGGACGGAATATGAATACAATCTCCAGAACGATAACCAGCAGCGAAATACCCAGCACTACGTACTCGATAGTCGATAGCCGGGTAACCTTCCTCTGCGCCTCGTCTGTATACTGTCGTACGATACGCTCCATGCCGGTTAGAAACAGATCCTCGTGCGCCAGTATAACATCGCGATACGGTTGAAGTTTATCCTCGGAAACAGTAAGGTCTGAACGAAGCACGGCCAGCACATGACTGGCATTGGTATAGAGCGCGGCAAAGTCGGGTTGAAGGGAATCGAAGTACGTGCGCACAACAACGCTGTTGTCGCCGTCGAGATGAAGGCTGTCGTTGCCATGAAGCAGGGCATCCTGAGATGTTTTCCAAAGCGACAGGGTGCGGGCCAATTCATTATACAATATCCGGCGTTCGGATTCAGACTGCCCGGAACGAAGCCGAAGCACGGTCTTTACGATCTTCTGACTCAGCATACGCTGCTTGCCGGCAACGTTTACAACCTGCGAGTCGCTCAGCTGTGTACGCAGGTGAGTCTGGATCAGCGCCTGGCCTGTCAGGATAACCGTGGCGATAGCACTCAGCGCCAGGATATACCAGAGCCCCAATCGGGTGAATCGCTGGAATCCATCTTTCGCCTCGTTTACTGTTACCGCCATACGTAGCAATTTACGCTAAAAATATCAAGCCTACGTAGCATATGAAAGGGTTACGTGGAAAACTGGCACCGGAAACGTATTCGACACCATATAAACACACTTCTATGTGTTCTCCCGCCCGATCCCGATATACACATAACCCTGCTCCACCCGCACCGGATACACTTCGAGACACTGCTCATCGCCATTGAGACATTGCCCGTTACGAAGCGAGAAGGTTTTCTTATGAAACGGACATGCCACCTTCGGCTCTCCCTGGTGCGAACCGATTATGCCGCGGGCCAGTATCATCTGCATCTTGTGCGGACATTGGTTCTGACAAGCATACCACTCGCCACGCCGTGTGAAGTTGAACACAGCGATCTGCCGGTTGCCGAACTTTACACACATACCGCCGTCTTCCGGGAAGTCGGCCACACGTGCGGCACGAAACCATTCCGTTACCGTTGTCGTCTCGGGCGTGCTGAATACAAAGGACTGATCTTGAATTTCCATAGGCATACATTTACTTGTTCACATTATCCCAGTCGGCTGCCGACTTCTGTCCGCGCATCGGCGCATAGACAATCGTTTCGTCAGCGCTTTCGTCGTTTACATAATGACGGAACCTGGCCCGAAGTGTCGGATTCTCCACAACCTGCCTCCACTCGCAGGCATAACGATCCACCAGCTCCTGCATCTCTGCTTCGAGTGAGGCCCCGATGCCGAGGCTATCGTTCACTACTACGTCACGCAGATAGTCCAGGCCGCCCTCCAGCTTGTTCAGCCACGTAGCTGTGCGGGTAAGCGGATCGGCCGTGCGGATATAAAACATCAGGAACCGGTCGATGTACCGGATACACGTATCGTCATCCACATCCGTCACCAGCAACAGCGCATGCTGCGGACGCGCCCCGCCGTTACCACATACATATACGTTCCAGCCTTTTTCAGTGGCAATAACACCGAAGTCCTTCGACTGAGCTTCGGCACACTCACGGATACAACCCGACACCGCGCCTTTCAGCTTATGCGGAGCACGCAGCCCTTTATACCGGTTCTCGATACGGATGGCAAAAGACACCGCATCCTGAACCCCGAAGCGACACCACGTAGTGCCCACACAGCTCTTCACCGTGCGCAACGCCTTACCATAGGCATGGCCGCTCTCGAAACCTTCCGCAATAAGCTCTTCCCATATCTCCGGTAGCTGCTCCACCCGCGCGCCGAACATATCGATACGTTGTCCGCCCGTGATCTTTGTATAGAGATCGTATTTGGCAGCAATACGGCCTATGGCTATAAGTTTCGCCGGCGTGATCTCGCCACCGGCTATCCGTGGCACAACAGAATAAGTACCGCCGCGCTGTATGTTGGCCAGGAAGCGGTCGTTGGTGTCCTGGATAGTATCCTGTTCCGTCACCAGGTCGTTCCAGATGCTGGCCAGCAGCGAAGCGACTGCCGGTTTACAGATCTCACAGCCATCGCCCTGCCCGTGGTTATCGAGCAGCTCGTTATAGCTACGGATCCCTTTTATACGGATGATATCATACAACTCCTGGCGCGAGTGGGCGAAATGCTCACAAAGCGTTTTCTTCACATGTACACCGAGCGTCTGAAGGGTCATCTTCAGAATATCATTTACCAACGGCGCACAACCGCCACAGCCCGTACAGGCTTTGGTAGCCTTCTTCAGCCCATCCAACGTATGAACAGACTCGTCGCGGATGAGCCGCACAAGGTCACCTTTTCGTACATTCTCGCACGAGCAGATCTGCGCGGTATCCGGCAGACTCATTAACCCCGCTCCCGCGCTCTCGCCGGCCTGGTCGCCGAGTATAAGCGCTTCCGGTTTGCCGGGCAATGGCATTCCGTTGATCACCATCTGGTGGCAAAGGCTATACGGTTTCGTATCACCCACCAGTATACCGCCCAGCAGGCGTTTTCCATCTTCCGAAATCGTAAAGCGTTTATAGATACCGTTGCATTTGTCGGTATAAGCGATCGGCACGCTGCCCGGCGTCTCTCCGAAGGCATCGCCGAAGCTTCCCACGTCCACGCCGATCAGCTTCAGCTTCGTAGACATATCATAACCGGTAAAGCAGGCAGCATGATCGCCCGCCAACCGGCGAACCACCACGTCGGCCATTTCATAACCGGGAGCCACAAGGCCATAGATCATATTATTATGCACCGCTACCTCACCTATTGCAAAGATGCTGGAGTCGTCAGTCTGCATCCCGTCGTTCACCACAATACCGCCACGGGCATGCGTCGTCAGGCCACAGGTACGTGCCAGCTCATCACGCGGGCGTATACCGGCGGAGATCACGATCATATCGGTAGGAAGCGTGACACCGTCATCAAACGAAAGGCCATCCACTCGTGGCGTTCCTGTAATAGCTGTTGTCCGCTTGTTCGTATGGATCGTTATGCCCAGCGACTGTATACGGGCACGCAAAATATCCGAGCCTGCATCATCCAGTTGCCGGGGCATCAGCCGGGAAGCAAACTCCACCACGTGTGTTTCGAGGCCAAGGTCCAGCAGCGACTTCGCTGCTTCGAGCCCCAGCAAACCGCCACCCATTACGATACCGCGGCGCGCGTTTCGTGCATAGGCCTGGAGCTGATTGAGATCTTCTATCGTACGGTAAACAAACACACCATCGCGATCAGTACCCGGTAACGATGGCACGAAGGCGCCGGAGCCCATAGCCAGCACCAGGTAATCATAACTATCGACCTTGCCTGTGTGCGTACGAATAGTTTTGGCGCGACGATCGATCGACGTTACAAGCTCGCCGGTAAACAGCTGTATACCGTTATCCGCATACCACGAAGAAGGAGCCATCAGCAGATCGTCTGCCGTACGGCCCTCAAAGTAGCTGCTCAGGTGCACCCGGTCATAAGCCGGACGAGGCTCCTCACCGTAAACCGTAATCGAATGTTCCGTGCTGCGATTCACCATCTTCTCACAGAACTTATAACCCACCATGCCGTTGCCGACGACGATAATACGTGCCATACGTGATCTGTTTTTTACGTGACTACTTAAATTTTAAGTAATAATACGTAAAACACTGGACATTTAGATAATAATTTACGTAATTTAATACGTAATAACTACGTAAATTGGTATGAATGCGGGTAGACTCTATATAGTAGGCGCCGGACCTGGAGATCCGGACCTGATCTCGGTAAAAGGAATGAAATTGATCAGTAGCGCCGATGTAGTGCTTTACGACGCACTGGTTTCGCCCGAGCTGTTACGCCGCGCGCCGCCAACCTGTAAACGCGTGTACGTAGGAAAACGAAAAGGCCGAAAAGAGTTTGAGCAGGAAGAGATAAATAAGCTGCTGGTATTCTATGCGCGGCGCTACAATTGTGTGGTGCGCCTGAAAGGCGGCGATCCCTATGTATATGGACGCGGTCATGAGGAGCTCTCTTACGCCGCGAGCCAGGGTATTCATACAGAAGTGGTGCCCGGCATCTCCAGCGCTATTGCTGCTCCATCAGAGGCCGGCATACCGCTTACAAAGCGCGGCGTGAATGAAAGCTTCTGGGTTGTTACCGGAACATTGTCTAACGGACAGATCTCCGGCGATATACAATGGGCCGCCCGTTCATCGGCTACTGTCATTGTACTGATGGGCCGCTCGCATCTGGAAACCATTGCCAGCATCTTCGCCCACGCCCGCTCGCCGCACGAGCCAGCTGCGATCATCCAAAGCGCCACCACGCCGGAATCGAGAATACTGATCGGCACAGCCGAAACGCTTCACGGTCTCGCCGAAGAAAACGCTATCGGCTCGCCTGCCATACTCGTATTCGGCAAAGTAATAAACGAACGCCGCGTTAACGATACACTCGCACACACCCGGATAGCGGTAGCTGATCAATAAAACACAACAGTCTATGAACACTGTCCACGAACCACACCTCCCTTACTTTCGCTTCGAAGAAGATTTCATGGAAGACGGCATCCGCTGTATTCCGATGATCGTACGCTTCAAGCTCGATGCCTGCGGTATCAAGCTCAAGCTTACCGAATGGAGTCGTTTCAACGTAACCGAACGCGAATGCCTGGCCAGCCTGCCTTGTACTTCGCCTACAGACGTTGCGCACTACCGGCGTTACCTGGAACAATGTATCATCCATCGCACCGGCAACCAACCCACCCATCTGGGAACCGCTGCCGAGCCGCTCTGGACGATGCTCAGCCAGGTACCGCAATGTATCTTCGATAAGTTTAAAGAGCTCGATACTGCAATCAACCTGGGACAATGGCAAGCGCTGAGTGAGTTGCAGCGCTTTGCCTTGCTCAAGCTCACACGCCCCGGACACGAAAACAGGAACTTCCCTATCGCAGCACGCGAGTTTGGCTTAATGGCCTGATAGTCGCTGACGGTCTTCCTGTGTATTCACATTCATAACCACGCGGGCATCATCCGGCATAACAAGGTGCGCATGGTGCCCTATTAAAAACTTTCGCGGACTGATCTCTCCCCTATTCACAAACGCCTCCAGCAGCGGATACGCCGACGTTTCCCAAATAGTACACAACGGCTCCGGCAAACTATCCTCCGGATTCTTAAAACACGTAGCTGGAGCAGTCATATCCCGTTGCGCAAACAATGTCCGTATAGCAGCATCATCCACAAACGGCATATCCACCGCCACCGTCAGCCAGCACACCCGCGAATGCGCACGAAACGCGGTCACAATGCCATTGATCGGACTTTCTATCGACAGTGCATCATACAAAGGATTTAAATGCGCCGGAACAGCTTGTTCTGGCCTGCACGACGTAAACACACGCACACAAAACCGCTCCAGTATCGCAAACATATATTCCCGCTGTGGCCGCCCGTGGTAATCGAGCAGGCCTTTGTCCTGCCCCATACGCGAGCTCCTGCCACCGCAAAGAACCAGGCCATATATTGGTGTGCTATGCATACGATCCATTCTCTAAAAGACGCGTTTTCCTATACAGAAATCAAGTTCATTTTACACCTAAGTACTTAAATCCATTTAACGAAACTAATTATACCGATTACATAAGTACATCCCGCATTAAATGCCTACCTTAGTCATGTAATGATCATGAATTCCGAACCTGGGTCCTGAATTTCGAACATTACAACGTTGTCTAACCAATCCGTTAACCTAAGCTCCTGAAGAGAAAAGGCGCCTGCATTAGTGCAGGCGCCTTTACTTTTTTAAGCGCATCTGAATGATCCATAGCTGGCGCAAGTCTTGCGCGCAAGAAGGGCGGGGAGAGAGACTTGTGCCCACCATGCGGGCAGTTTTCAAACTGCCGGATATTAAGTACCTGACGTACAAATACAAAATACCCTCCGGAAAATCTCCAGAGGGTATTCGCGCTTATTTACAATAACGAAAAACAATCAATTATACGAACCTGTATCAACGTTACTCTCAACAGTATTCTCTACTGCATCCGGCAGCGCCGACAGAATATCATAACCAGTAACAGCCTCAATCGCATCTACACTCGTGCGGTAAGTCCACCAATCATTACCAACCGAATTTTTATTCGGGGTATCGATTGCTATAATTCGGGTAGCTGCCGAAACACGGCTGATGTCGTTTGACCCTGTCGGCAATATCACAACTACTTTCCACACATGGGAAGGAACGGTAACATGGCCATTGTCAATAGTCAATGTGGGGACGCCTGGGGTATCGAATTTACCTTCGCCACCTTGTCCATAGTTACCCATAATAACGTATGCTTCGTTGGTAGTACCACTGAGCTGCGCACGGATAAAGTTCTCGAAAGTCGCCCATGCTTTTTGGTTATTATTAGGCGCTTGAGGAATCATATTCGACATCAGGAACGTCGTTTCATTTACTGCCGCGCTGGATGTACGGTCTCCCGACGGACAGTTGTGCCCCCGATCAAAACCGCTACCCTCGTAGGACGCATCACTTACATGATACCAGGCCGCGGGAAGTGCCGTATCTGCCGTGAAATTCTCAGTACGTCCGGAAGACCCTATGTTCGACTGGTCAAGATGCCAGCTCACCCAGTTCGGTGTACCACGATCCTTATTATAAGACATGATATAGTTAGTCTTATCGAAAAGATAGTTATTGGCGCTGGTCAGGTCGTTTATAGCAAGACTCGGATTGCCGAATAAATAATTACTGTTATCCGGCTGTACGGGCTCAGTACCACCACCATTACCTCCATCACCGTCGCCACCATTACCGCCATCGCCCGGAGTCGTTGTACCAGTGTATTTAAGAACCTGTACATCATCAATATTAAGTCCTTTGGCACTTCCTGACTCACGACGGATCTCAAATCGAACATTGCCACCCTTACTCACCTTAAACGCCACCTGGTCCAGTGATGCAGATGAAGTAGTCACCGATTCTCCAACCTGCGTATAGTTAGCACCTTTA